>Ga0123519_10000557_pt1 | contig 65311 bp, 67 predicted proteins | sample YelNatPaOPRAMG02_FD_87396 | JGI IMG/M metagenome (GOLD analysis project Ga0123519, IMG submission 87396) | Hot spring microbial communities from Yellowstone National Park - Yellowstone National Park OP-RAMG-02 (version 2) | ecosystem: Environmental > Aquatic > Thermal springs > Hot (42-90C) ...
AATCTATCCAATCTCTTCATACATCTTTTACTATACAAAGACGTCCCAAACCACAAGTGTTTAACCAACATAAAAACTCCTTTCATCTGCCTAAGGAGTCTCAAATGTTTCGTAACTTATGCAGTGCCTTGACAGGACAAAGAAGAATCACTATAATCAAATAAGGCAATTATGGATCATCTGTTGTCTTTCTTGCAGATCGGTTTGGCCCTTCTTTTGATCGGGGCTATTTTGCTTCAGCAAAGAGGAACCGAACTGGGTGGTGCATTTGGGGGTGAGTCCGGTATCTATCATTCCAGAAGAGGAGTTGAGAAGTTCCTTTTTTACTTGACTATCGTGCTTGCTTTTATTTTTGTTATTATTACAGTGGTTAATACCATAAGAAAATAAAAAGACAGTGAAGCATTCTAACCTACCTCAAAGGTATTTTTTTATTTTGAAAGTTGTTTTTTCAAAAGTTGAAGAGGTTTTCAAGCAGACCAAAATCATTATTTTTATCGGCTTATTGGTTTTGATTGGGGTTTTAGTAGCACCTTCAAAGCAAAAATGGTCAGTTGTCCCTGCTTTTGGAGGAACATATACCGAAGGGGTAACCGGCGAGATTAATCACCTTTTCCCTTTACTGAAACAGACCGAGGCGGAAAAGGATGCGGCTAAGCTAATTTTTTCTTCGCTCATAAAATATAATGGACAACGGCAAGTGGTGGGCGATTTGGCTGAACGTTGGGAAATTTCACCGGATGGCAAAGAATATATTTTTTATTTAAAAAAGGCACAATGGCACGATGGTCAACCAGTCACCGCTGATGATGTTGTGTTTACTTTTACTTTGCTCCAAAACCCGGAGTTGCAAAGCCCTTTTGAGGAAAGTTTCCGTGGTATCGAGGTGGCGAGGAAAGATCCACAAACTGTGCTTTTCAAATTAAAACAACCCTTTGCTCCTTTCCTGTTTTCTCTGACTGTTCCGATTGTGCCAAAGCATCTTTTGGGTTCACTTTCTCCTTCACAGATCGTTGTTTCTCAGTTTCTTCAGAAACCAGTAGGGAGCGGTCCTTTCCAATTTAAAGGAATGAAAAAAGACAAAAGCCTAACCACGGTGACCCTGCTCTATAACAAAAACTATTATGCCCAAAGGCCCTACATCAAGAAATTTGTTTTTCAAGTTTATCAAGACCCAAATGACCTGAAAAAAGCCTACCAAAAAAGAAAGATACTATCCATGCTGAGCGAAACGAAATCCTCAGGCCCTGCGGTTCGGTTGCTTTTACCTCAATATAAAGCCGTTTTTGTGAATTTATGTTCGGGGAATTTAGATCTATTTTTACGGAAGGCATTGTTTTGGGCGGTCGATAAAAATGAAATTGCTTCAGCTCTTCCCGACCAAGAGGTTTATTTGATTACTTCCCCATTGTTTGAACAATCCAACAATACCAATTCTTTTGATTTACAGAAAGCACAATCGTTTCTTTCGCGGTCTCACTCTTCAAAAGAGATTACCCTCTTAAGTAGTCCTTTCCCGGAGAATATCAAAATCGCTGAGGTTTTAAAACGGGATTGGGAAAGATTGGGTGTGAAAACCCAACTGATTACTTTGGCCAACTCTGAATTGGAGAAAAGGGTGAATAATCGAGAATACGACTTGTTTCTAACCGGTGTTAACCAAAAGGGTGATGAAGATCTTTACCCTTTTTGGCACTCATCTCAAGCAGCGGCTTCTGGTTTGAATTTTAGTTGTCTGAAAAATCCTGAAGTGGATTCTTTGCTGGAAGAAAGTCGGCAAATTTCCAATGGAACTGAGCGGGACAAGCGTTATCAAAAAGTGGCGCAGGTTATCCAAGATGAAGCAGCGGCTTTTTTTCTTTATCAGCCAGTGTATTATTATCAAACTTATGATATAGTAAAGGGTAAACAAGAGACAAAAGGAGTGACAAAGGCGGATCGTTTTTGGAATGTGAATGAGTGGTACCTTAAAATAAAAAAGGTGAAAAAATAAAGCCCAGGTGCTGGAATTGGTAGACAGGTGGCGTTCAGGGCGCCATGCCCGTCAGGGCGTGAGGGTTCGAGTCCCTCCCTGGGCAGTGCATTTTTTAACATCTTGATTTAAATAGGAGGTGAGAAATGAAGGCGTACCTGCCTTTGAAACCGGGTAATTTAACAAGGTTTCACCAAGAAGTGGTTGACCCTTTGGAAAATCAAACTAGAATCAACTGTGTTATTGTTTTGGACCAGGGAAGGGAGTTTTTGGAGTTTGATTTTGACCAGTTGCCTAAGCAGATTCAGAATTTAGTTAAAAAACGTTTTGATTTATTTTTTAAAGATTAGAAGCCGTATTGTTTTGTTTTTTGATTATTGTTGTTGGGCCTTTGCGGCCCTTTTTTGTTTTTTTGTTTAAAAATATCTTAAAATAAAATTATGAAAGACACTCAAGCAGTTGTTTTAGCCGCAGGAGAGGGGACAAGATTGAAGGCAAGGCATTTGCCGAAGGTTTTATATCCTCTCGGTGGTCGTCCAATGATTGATTATCTGATCCACACCCTGCATGAAGCCGGCTTTTTTAAACCTGTGGTGGTGATCGGTTTTCAAGGACAGAAGGTTAAAGATTTTCTAGAAGAACGGGCGCAGTATGTTTGGCAAAAAAAACGATTAGGCACTGCCCACGCTGTTTTCAAAGCAAAACCGGCTTTAAAAGGAATAAAGAGGGTGTTAATTGTTTTGGGGGATATGCCTTTTTGGAAGGCAGAAACATTCCGAAAATTAATCACCAGCCACAAGAAGACAAAGTCTGTGCTTTCTTTGGTTTCAGTTGTTTTTAAAAACCCCTCTTTTTTTCAATATGGTCGGCTTGTTCGCGACAAAAACGGGCGTGTTTTGAAGATTGTCGAAGAAAAAGAAGCCTCTGAAGCAGAGAAGGCAATTAAAGAGTGTAATCCCTCTTGTTATTTGATTGAGACAGATTGGCTTTGGCGAAACCTGTCCAAGATTAAAAAAAGCGCTTCCGGAGAATATTACCTCACTGACATTATGGAGTTGGCGGTGAGGCAAAAAGTCAAAATTAATCTTCTTTCTATTTCCGATGAAAAGCAGGCCATCGGTATCAACACAGAAGACCATTTAAAATTGGCCGAAAAATTGCTTTTAGACCCTTGCCTAAGGCTTACTGATTTAGTATAATGAGGCAGAGCCGAGATGCTGGAATTTGGTAGACAGGCAGCCTTGAGGAGGCTGTGTCCGTAAGGACGTGCGGGTTCAAGTCCCGCTCTCGGCAGAGTCAGGAAACGGGCGGTTAGCTCAGTGGTCCAGAGCGCCTCGTTTACACCGAGGAGGTCGGAGGTTCAAATCCTCCACTGCCCAGACCTTACACAGTGTGAAGATTTGGAATTGGGCCGGGATAGCTCAGGGGCAGAGCGGTAGACTGAAAATCTACGCGTCCCAGGTTCGAGTCCTGGTCCCGGCAATTGGGCCTGTAGCTCAGTGGTAGAGCAGTTGCCTCTTAAGCAATTGGTCGAGGGTTCGAATCCCTCCAGGCCCTTGTCTAAAAAAAGAAGGCGTGATATCATAAAAAATGGAAATAAAAGTTTAGAAGGAAAGGAGGAGCAATGTTCAAAAAAATTGTTCATCAAGTAGCCGCGCTGGCTATTTTATTTGTTGCTTTTTACCCTCTTTGGGTGGGTGCCCAGCAGGTTTCCAATTCAGTTCAAAGTGTTTCAGGTGATTCTAACACTACTTCCACAACCACTGATAGTTACACGCAAACCAAGCAGGTTTGGCGGAACCGATTTGAAGAAATGAAGAAGATGACCCAAAAGGAACGCCTTCGCGTTAAAGAAGAAGCTTTAAAACAGGCGCGGCGTTTCGTCATCCAAGCGATTAAAAGGGCAATTAGCCGATTGGAGAGGATGAAAACAACCATTTCCAACATTGCTGCCTTAGAGAGTGGGAGGAAGAGTCAGTTGATTGCTCAAATCGATGCGAAAATTAACGAACTACAAACCTTGGAGGCAAAAGCAGAAAACGTTACGACCAAGGAAGAATTGGTCAGCCTGGTTCAGGAGGTAAGACAGGAATTAACCCAAATCAAAAGCCTGGTTAAAGAAATTGTTGCCGAAATTCTCGCTTCTCATATTGATCGGACATTAACGAAACTGACCACGATAGCCAACACCCTTGCTGATAAGATTGATGATTTAAAGGATAAAAATTACAATGTCACCTCAATGGAAAAAACACTTAATGAAGCGAAAACCCTACTTTCCCAAGCCAAAGAAAAAAACGAAGCCAAAAATTATCGCGAGGCGCGGAGACTGGCTGAACAAGCGAGAACCAAATTAGCTAAGCTGGCTGGTGAGATTAAATCCGCCTACGCTAATTTGCAAGGAGGCATAAATGAAGTCACCAAGTAAAGCTTTCTTAATCACCATTTTATTGACAGTCCTTGCCTTTGTGGGAGCCTTTGTCTATCTTTCTTGGCAAAATCAAAGGCTGGCTACTGTGACAACTACCACCACTACCACCCCAACCACTACTACCCCAACCGCAACCACTACCACTCAATCAACCCTTACCCAAACTCCTGAGCAGCAACTTGATAAAGTTGAGACTGATCTCAAAGGAGTAGACCAGATTGAATCAGACCTCAGTACCGATGAATTTGATTCGTTGGGGAATGATTTAAACCCGGACCAGTTTAACCTGCTGTAATTTACTTTAATTGAAAGGACAATTATGGAAGGTTTGTATTCTTTGAATCTAAGTGGTAAGGTGGCAATCGTGACCGGTGCTTCCTCAGGAATTGGAGAAGCGACCGCTTTGGCTTTAGCTGAAGCAGGTGCTCAAACTGTTTTGGCCGCCCGGCGTATAGATCGTCTTCAAAAACTGGCTTCGAAAATAGCAGAAAGGGGCGGAAAGGCGCTGGCTATTCGGACAGATGTTACCCAAAAAGAAAACCTAAAGAGGATGGTTCAGGAAACACTCGCTTCTTTTGATCAGATAGATATTCTGGTCAACAACGCCGGAATTTTGGATATGAAGGACTTTTTGGCATTGACCGATCAAGATTGGCAAAAGATTTTGGATGTGAATCTGCGCGGCTATTTCTGGGCAGCCCAACTTGTTTCTAAAGAAATGGAAAAGCGGCGCTCAGGCAAAATTATTAACATCGCTTCAATTGCAGGATTGGCGGCTTTCCCACAAATTACTGTTTATAACATTTCCAAGGCGGCAGTGATTATGTTGACCAAATCTTTGGCTACTGAGTTGGGACCTTTTGGAATTACGGTCAACGCTATTGCTCCTGGTATCATTGAGACCGAGATGACCAAGGGATTGCTTGCTGATGAAAAAACAAGAAACTCCTTCTTGAGCAAGATTCCTTTAGGTAGAGTTGGTCGAGCTGAGGAAATTGCTTCTGCTGTTTTGTTTTTAGCCTCTGATTTAGCCAGTTATTTTAATGGCAGCGTTTTGGCAGTTGATGGGGGTTGGATAGCGCATCTATAAAAATGTTTAATTTAAGAGAAATATACCACGCAAGAGATCCTTGGGTTCATAAAGGCCAGTTTGGCAAGCTTCTTGTCATCGGCGGTTCTTATTGGTTTACGGGTAGCCCCTGGTATAACGCTATGGCGGCTCTTCGCGCTGGGGTTGATTTGGTTTATATTTTGGCTCCCGAAAGAGTGTCTAACATTTTAGCGACGGCCGTTCCAGAAATGTTGACGATTCCTTATCCTGGTTCTTTCCTGACACCCAAACAAATACCCTTAATCGAAGAAACAATTAAAAAACGGCGTATTACCGCTATTGTGATTGGTGGAGGATTGGGTCGCGAAAAAATAACCTTTGCGGCAGTTTTAAAAATTATTGCCAATCTGAATTTACCGATGGTGATTGATGCAGACGCAATTCGTACATTACAGCACGAGTGGAAGATTCTACAGGGGAAAAAAGCGGTTTTAACTCCCCACGCCGATGAGTTTTTTCAATTAACAGGTGAGTTTCCCAAACCCGAGTTTGAGGACCGAAAAGAAAAGGTGAAACGATGGTCGGCTGCCCTTGGCGTCACCCTCCTTTTAAAAGGTCATATTGATGTTGTTTCAGATGGTCGCCAATTTTATTTTTATAAAGGCGGGAGTCCATTTATGACCAAAGGAGGGTTTGGTGATACTCTTGCAGGAATTTGTGGTGCTATTTTGGCCCGTGGTGTAGCTCCCTTTACTGCTGCCTGTGCTGCCTGTTATATTAATAACAAGGCTGGTGAGATGGCTTGTCAGGAATATAAAGAAGGGGTTTTGGCCAGCGACATTTTCCAGTTTATTCCTAAAGTAATTTCATAAGGAGGATGCGATGGTTAAAGTGAAAGTAGATCAAAATCTCTGCATTGGATGCGGCACGTGCGTGTCAATCTGTCCAAAAAGCTTTCGTTTAAATGAAAAAACGCACAAATCGGAGCCGATCAATCCACCGAAGGATCCCGAGAGCAAACTTGAGGAAGCAGTAATGTCCTGTCCTGTTTCGGCCATTTCAATTGAGAAATAGTTATCTATCTGGATAATTATCTATTTCAAGGAATGCCTTTGAACTTTGAATTGATTTAATTTGAGCACCTATAGTATCGGACATAAACTCTGATTTTTAGAGAAAAGAGTTTGTGTTCGATACTATAGGTGGGCATGGGTGGATTCGAACCACCGACCCCCACTTTATAAGAGTGGTGCTCTCACCGCTGAGCTACATGCCCAATTTTATTCTACAAGCAACCGCCCTATCTTTTCAATAATTGCAAGAATAGATCATTGGGAATCTCTACTCGTCCCAATTTTTTTAGTTTCTTTTTACCTAATTTTTGCTTTTCCAGTAATTTTTTCTTCCGCGTAACATCCCCACCGTATAGGGGAGCGGTAACATTTTTTCTTAAGGGAGGGATATTTTCACGGGCAATAATTTTCCCTCCTACTGCTGCTTGGAGGTTTATCTCAAAAAGTTGTCTTGGCAAGAGTTGAGCCAACTTTTTAATTAATCGTCTCCCAATTTCCAAGGCTTTATCCTTGGGGACTATTTGGCAAAGGGGTTCTGCTTTTTCGCCAGCAACAATAATCTCCAATGGGGTAAGGTTCGCTTTTTGATAACCAATAAATTGATAATCCATTGAGGCGTAGCCTGAAGAAACACTCTTTAGCTGCTCGTAAAAATCGATGACGATTTCAGAGAGAGGAATTCGATAAGTTAAAATAATTTGTTGGTTTAAATACTTCATTGACTCGAATTCTCCCCGATGCTGTTTGGCTAAATCCATAATTTTTCCTAAGTGATGCAGAGGGCTAACAATTTCTAAACGGACGTAAGGTTCATAATAGACGTTGTCTAACATTTTAATATCGACCGTTGGCTGTGTGATGACTAAATTTAATTGATAATCCCGTTCCAGTCTTTCTTTGGTGATTTCGAGGTGAAAAACACCGAGGAAACCACATTTGAAGCCGGAACCGAAAACAGGAGATGATTCTGGGGCAAAGGTTAACGAGGCGTCATTTAATTTTAACTGAAGAAGGGCATTTTTTAATTTACCAAAGTCTTTTCCTGTTAAGGGATAGATGGTTGCAAAAACCATTGGTTTTGGTTCTTGATATCCTGGGATAGGGGAGATTGTATCTGAACAATTGAAAAGGGTGATGGTATCACCGATGCGTATTTTTTGAGGATCTCTTAAATCGGTTTTAAGATAACCAATCTCTCCTGCGACCAATTCAAAAGAGGGAGTTAGCTCTGGTTGGAAATGGCCTACCTCAAGTACTTTGGCCTCTAACCCAGCAGAAAGGAGTTTAATCTGATCGTTAGGCCTTACCTTACCTTCATATACTCTGACATAAGTAACCACCCCTTTGTAGAGGTCATAGAAAGAATCAAAAACAAGGGCCTTTAAAGGTTGGTTGATTGAGCCAAGAGGAGAGGGGAAGTGCGAAATTATTGCTTCAAGCAAATGATTGACATTTTGACCAGTCTTGGCGGAGATTTGAAGAATTTCTTTTGGATCAAAGCCTAGTTCACTTATTTCTTTGGTTGCTCTTTCAATGTTAGCCAAAGGAAGATCGATTTTGTTTATTACTGGAATTAAAGAAAGGCAGGTTTTTCGGGCCAAATTAAGATGGGCGATTGTTTGGGCCTGGACACCAGTGGTGGCATCCACAAGGAGAACCGCTCCTTCCACTGCCTTTAATGCTCGGGAAACCTCATACGCAAAATCAGCATGGCCAGGGGTGTCAATAAGATTGAAAATAAAAGACTTCCAAAACATCCGAACCGGTGCCATTTTGATGGTCACTCCACGTTCCCTTTCTAGTTCCAACATATCTAAATATTGAGGTTTAAGCCGGTTTTTATCTACTGTTTTGGTTATCTCTAAAAGACGGTCAGCCAGCGTGGATTTGCCGTGGTCCACATGACTGATAATCACGAAATTACGGATCTGTTCTCGCTTCATTTATAGATGCTTTTGAGTTTATTGATAATTTGTTTAGCCTCTTCAATTTTCAAATAGTGGCTGATAACAAGATAAACAAAACAACCGACCATTGCTGTAGAAACTGTTTGGAGTAAGAGATTGGATCCGTGAGTCAGATCTAAAATGGAGCCAAAAATCCATTTCGCTGTTTGGATTGAGAGTCCCATTATCCCTGCGGCAGCAAGAATTTTTAAAATATTCCAAGAGAGTAAGTCCAAATGAAGAGGGACCTTTTTTGATACTTTCCAGAGCAAAAGAATCATATAAGCAATTGAAGAAAGGGTAAATGTCAGAGCAAGACCAATGATTCTTGCGTCGAAGCCATTTTGAACTTTAAAGAGATGAGATAAAGACTGAATAAAAGATTGTTTGGTTAGAAAAATGGCGCCTAAGGCATTGATGATAATCGTGCAGAGAGCCAGCTTAAAGGGGGTGAAGGTATCAGAAAGAGCATAAAAGGCACGGGAAAGTAATGGGGCAGTTCCTTGAGCAAATAAAGAAATAACAAACATTCCCAGGCAAGCAGCGGTTAGTCGTGTATCGACCCAGCCGAAGTGTCCGGTTCCCAAGATAATTCTGACGATTTGAACCCGTAGAAGGAACATTAATACTGAGATGGGGACGAAAAGATATAGAAGATAACGCAGACTATTTTGGAGATTATGGACAAAATGATTTTCATTTTTTGAAGAAATGGCCTCGGTTAAGAAAGGAAAAGCAGCGATAGCCACCGAAACACCAAGAAAAGAAACGGGTAGACTTTGAAGGTTGTTTGCCAGATTTAAGATGGAGACACTGCCCATGGCAAGGGTAGAAGCGAAGGCGGTGATAATCCAACGATTGATGCGGTCTACGGCCAAGGTAGCCATCCGGGGAAGCATTAATTTGAATATTCGTAAGACAGCTGGATGTTTAAAATCAAAAATAAAGCGCCACCGAAAACCCAAAGAATAAGCTCCCCAAAGCTGAATAATCATGTGTAAAAAGGCGCCAATAAGGACACCGATCGTAGGGGCATAAATCGCAAGGCGGTGATGGAAAAGGAGGGTAGCTACAATAATTCCAAGGTTATAGAAACAAGGAGCAATGGCATAGAGAGTAAATCTTTTGAAAGAGTTTAAAATTGCTCCAGCTGTGTTGGAAATTCCAAAGAAAACCGGAGAAAGGAGCATTAAGCGTAAAAGAGAAACGGTTAATCTTCTTTTTTCAGGTTCGAATCCCGGGGCCACCAGTTTGATTAAAATAGGGGCGAATAGAAAGATCAGCAAAACAAGAACAATGGTCAAAAAAAGTGTGAAGCTAAGGAAGGTATTGGCGACATAAAAGGCTTCCTTTTCTCGTTTTTCTTTAAGATACCCAGAAAAGACAGGGATAAAAGCGGCGGCTAGAGAGCCCAAGAAAACAAGGTAATAGATGGTATCAGGAATTAAAAAAGCAGCGTAGTAAACATCTAGTGACTGATTTAATTCACCCGCTTTAGTGATGAGAAAGGTAGCAGTTAAAAAGCGGTCGCGAACCAATCCTAGCAAAGCCGAGAGAATGGTAAAAAAAGCGATTGCGAGAGCCCCTTCCGTCAGTGTTTGTTCGCCCCAAAAATTAGGAATTCTTTTTCCCAAAGAGTTTTTCAATGTCAGGTTCCTCAATAGTTTCATCTTTCATTAATTGTTCTGCTGTTTTCTTGAGGAGTAGATGTTTCTTTTGAAGAATTTCTCGGGCTTTTTGGTGAGCCTTTTCGATTACCTTTTGGATTTCCTGATCAATCCTAGAAGCGGTCGCCTCCGAATAGGTTTTTCGTTCACCCAATTCCTTACCCAAAAAGATTAATTCCTCCTTTTCTCCGTAGGTAATCGGGCCTATCTCATCAGACATTCCATATTGGGTGACCATATCTCGAGCAATCTCGGTGGCTTTTTGAAGATCGTTATGGGCGCCCGTTGAGACATCTTTAAAGATTAACTCTTCGGCTACCCGTCCTGCTAAAAGAGCAACTAAATTATCTTCAAATTCTAGTTTTGTGTGCAATCGACGATCTTCAGCGGGAAGGCTCCAGGTGTAACCCGCTGCTGGACCACGTGAAATAATGGAGATTTTATGCACCCGATCACAATGAGGCAATGACCACGAGACAAGAGCATGTCCTGATTCATGATAGGCGGTAATCCTTTTTTCCCGGTCAGAAAGAAGATGGCTTTTTCGTTCCGGTCCCAGCAACACTTTTTCAATTGCCTCTTCTAAGTCTTTTTGGTTAATTTCTGTTTGATTTTTTCTCGCCGCTAAAATTGCTGCTTCATTGGCGAGATTTCTTAAATCTGCTCCCGAAAACCCAACAGTGATTTTGGCAATTTTGTTGAGGTCAACGGTGTGAGCAAGTGGTTTGTACCGTGTATGTATTTTTAAAATTTCTTCCCTTTCTTGAAGATCAGGGAGATCCAAGACAATTTTTCGGTCAAACCGTCCTGGCCGCAAAAGAGCAGGGTCTAGTATGTCAGGACGATTAGTCGCCGCTAAAACAATAACACGGGTATCGGTTTCAAAGCCATCCATTTCTACCAAAATCTGGTTGAGGGTTTGTTCTCTTTCATCATGTCCTCCTCCAATTCCCGCACCCCGAATCCGACCGATGGCATCGAGTTCATCTAAAAAGATAATTGAAGGAGCGTTTCTTTTTGCTTTTTGGAAGGTAGAACGGACACGAGCCGAACCTACCCCGACAAACATCTCGACAAATTCAGAAGCAGAAAGAGAAAAGAATGGCACATTGGCTTCACCGGCAACTGCCTTAGCCAGGAGGGTTTTGCCTGTGCCTGCCGGTCCAGTTAAGAGGATGCCTCGCGGCACCTCAGCTCCCAAACGGTTAAAACGCTCAGGATTTTTCAGAAACTCAACCACTTCCTGTAATTCCTGTTTTACTTCTTTGAGTCCAGCCACATCCCTGAAGGTGACTCCTGTTTTGCCGGGACCAAAAAGACGTGCCCTTGTTTCTCCAAAAGAGAGTGCTCGCGTGTTGCCAATCGTTGCCTGTCTGGTCATCCAATAAAAAAAGCCAATAATGAGCAAGGCAGGTAAGAAGGAATAAAGAAAGGCGGCAATAATCGCTGATTTGTTCTCTTCCTTGACTTCAATTTTCGTTTGTTCGGGGGTGATTCCGTAATCAGTTAATTTTGCTTCTGGTTCTTTATAGGCGATAACCTTTTTTCCGTCTTTAAAAAGAGCGGTTAATTTGTCACCCTCTACTACGATTGAAGACACTTCTTTTTGTTGGGCTTTTTGAACAACCTCTGAAATTGGCACCTCTTGCGGCTTACTCAATCCCTGAATCCAAAAAGAATAAAGAAGAAAGGAAAGAATAATAATGGTGATTAGATACCAATAATTTTTTGTTTGCATACAACCTTATTTTACAAGAACCTAAAAGGGTTGACAATAGTGCCTTTTCTTATTATGCTAAAGAAGCGGGGTGGAGCAGTGGTAGCTCGTCAGGCTCATAACCTGAAGGTCGGCGGTTCGAATCCGCCCCCCGCAACCAGAGGCTGTGTAGCTCAGTGGTAGAGCAGCGGAATCATAATCCGTGTGTCGCAGGTTCGAACCCTGCCACAGCCATTTTTATATTAGGTCATCTATTAGACGATTGTTTGTTGTTGTTTTTTCTTCTTCCTTTTAATCAGATAAAGGATGAGGTGAACAATGGCCGCAAGTACTAAAATCAATAGAATCCAAAGCCAGCAGGGGATTTTTCGATACCAAGGAACCACTTCTTCTCCTACTCCCTTTTTTTCTAAAGAAACTGTAGGAGTTGATGGCGTCACTTGTTCTGTTGGTTTAGGCGCTTCTCCTATTGCTTGAACAGTGGTTGGTTTTTCAATAAAAACTTTTTTGATTACAGGTATCTTTTGAATTTTAGAGACAATTTTCGTGATTATCTGCGTAGGTAGTTTCGGAATAGGGGAAGGTATGGGTTGACCCAGCAAGCCGAAGATTAAATTCAAGGTCATTGTTTGTCCTTGATATTGATTCCCCGCTTCTTCGTCCAAAATAAGGGAGAGGGTTAATGGTGTATCGCCAGGCAAAACAGAAGTGATGTATTTTTCATTAGGATAACTTAATTCAAGAAGGGGGCCCAAAAACAGTCTTTGAGAGCCAGCAAGAATTTCTATTTTGACCTCAGAAGCCAAACTGGGATTACTGATATTGGTCACCTGAATACTTAAATCTCTTTTGATAGAAGAGAGGTTGCGGACGATAACCTCTTTAGTAATTTTTTGACCAGGTACTATCCCACTGATAGAAAAAATTGGTCCGGGTTTGCCTTGATAAATGAGATCTAATTCCGGCCCCTGGGCATGACTTGTTATTGGTAAAACAAGTCCAAATAAAATTGCCAGAAGAAGAATTAAATTGCGACCACAGTTTTTTGTTTGCACTTTTCCTCCTAAGAAAGTTTTAATATGTAGAAACCCAATCAGCCTTCAAAAGAGAAGGGTCTTTGGGGGTATGATTTTGATTTTTTTGAAGGTTTTTAAGATCAATGAAGATATAGTCATTTGAAGATGTTGGTCCGATAAAAATTGTTCCCTTGGTTGGACGTTTCTTTTTTGAGATTTCCTTTTTGATGTTTAAAATTTCGTCATAAACGATAATTGTACCCGGAATGATAATAAAAATAATTAAACCTAACCAGGTTCGCATAAAGGCAAGGGGATAACCCAGGTAAGGAATACTAAAATTAAGTTTTCCGATGACATTATCAAAATAAACCCGCTCCCGATCAGGTGCGTTGTTAGCATCTCCTTTTGTCACTCCATAAGCCCTTCCATCGCTTTTCTCTATCTTGATAAGTCGGTGGGTGATGATTTCATGGGGGTTATAAGGATTATGGAAAGTGATGATGTCGTTAGGTTGATACCAGTTGATTGGTTTAACAAAAATCAGGCTACCTGTTTTGATGGTGGGTTCCATACTTCCCGAAAGGACCGCCAAAAGCCGCCACTGACCAGGTAAAGAAAACTTGACTGATAAGGCAAAAAAAGCAAACAAAATAATTGCTCCGTAGAGTAAGAAATAAAAGGTTGATTTGATCATTCGTATTGTTTGCATTGGAAGTCTCCATCTGAAAGAAGACTTGGTTCCCCCTTCAAGATGAATTTGAAGGGGGTTGAAGCCTTCTTTTATTGCTGAACAGCTTCAAAGGTAAAGCCGATCCAAGCCTTGACACCCTGGGGTCCGGTGGCCCCACTGGGCAAACCAAGCTCGAAGGTCAACTGTTCACCAGTATTTTTGGCCAATGGGCGGAAAGCGGTACCGTTTGTTGCCAAGCCGCTTAAACTACCGGTATATAACACTGCATTTTCTTTCTTAACGGTGATGACCAGTGCGTTAAACAGCTCTTCGGAGCCGCTCTGGAGAAAGGCCTTGATTCTGTAGTTGACATCAACTGTTCCGTTGTTCCAAACAGTCAAGGTCCTGATTACTCCCCGGCCTGGCATCATGTTATCAGCCAGTAAAAACGCATTCGCAGGATCGGTAGTGACTTTTAAAACACCTGTTGCAAAAGAGTTTCCTGCATTAACATACTGGCTTGAGAAAACAGCACTTGTCGCGCTAACACCCATCGCTGCAATGACCCCAATGACAAGCAAGCTTTTTAAGATTTTCATTTTACTCGATTTCATTTTCTTTCTTTATCGTTTTCCGGCTTGGTCGACCAGGTTCTACCTCCAAGCCCGATTTAACGAAAATAACCCGCCCCTTTTATTTCCTTTTACGGGTTTTAGCGTTAAAAAGCCTTTCGGGAAATCTAATATAAATACTTTTTAACCGATTTGTCAAGTGCCCCCGCTGGAAAATTCGATTTTTGAGTGGGAAAGGAGAATAGATACAACAAAAATGTGACGTTCGTCACACAAATGTTAGACAGCTGGGGATAAATTTACCCAATTCAGGGAGTAGTCTTTTTGGAGAAGAAAAAATCCCACCAAAGTTGCCAATTGGTTTTCTTTGGTTCTTCAGAAATAGGCTTGGTTAAGTTTTGTGGAGGATTAGTTTCTTTTGACAGGATGACCACCTTTTCATCAGGTTTTACCAGACCCAATTTCCCTCGGGCCTCCTTTTCTTTAAACGACTTTGTCTGGTAATAGGTAATTAGGTTTTGGAGGTTTTCTCTTTCCGCCTCAAGTGTTTCTATTTCAGCCTTGATTTTCTTTGCTTCTTGGGTGGTTTGCCAATTCTGATACATAGACTTACCTGTGAGAACGGCTAAATAAAAGAAAATGATGAGACCGAAGAAAGAATAATACTTTTTTTGTCTCATTTTTGTTAATTTTAAGATTAGTCTTTTTTCGCGCTGGAGTCAATGTTGTTTGACTTGTCGGGTTTAGAACCAGAAGACGTTCAGTTTCAAGATAGGAGGAACCAAAAGATGAGAGAGGAGGCTTTCCCATAAATGAGTTTTTTGTTGGCCATAAAGCACAACAATGATATTTTCAGAAATGCCTACTCCAATATCTTGATAAAGAGGATTCAAAATATTGGCCCGATGAGAAGGACTATTAAGCCAAGCAGTCATTGCTTTTTCTGCCGTGTTAAAATTAGCAGCAAGGTTTTCTCCTAAATACCGCCAATCATAATCCTGGACAAAAACCCAGAATGGTTCTCCTTCAGGGGTGTTATGAGACCAATAATTTCTTTCTACGATATCTTCTGCCTTTTTTTGGGCAGAGAGTTGGAGTTGGGGCGATACTGAGAGCGGGAGAAGCCCATCTGCAAGACGTTGCTCGTTGGTTAACCTGATAATTTCCGAAGCAGTAACCGGGGATTTGGCTTGAGCGTTGCTAAAGTGCGCAACCCAAACTCCAAAGGTGGTCAGACTTAATAGTGTGAGAAAAATTGTTGCCGAGCGGATAATGATGCCCCTCATTTTGATTGAAGGTAACCCGCTCGGGTTTTATATATCTTTTAATTTTGATTGATGATTACTCCATTATACAAAAAATGAGCTGCTAAGTCAATGGTTTGAGATATCTTGGAAATATAAAAAATAGAAAAAATAGAAAATGGAATATCAAGTTTGTTTTTCGTTGGTCTTGACCGAGGCAGAAGGTTTGCTAAAATAATAGCCAGGCGGGTATAGTATAGCGGTTATTACACGTCCTTGCCAAGGACGAGAGACGGGTTCAATTCCCGTTACCCGCTCCAAGAGACGTTTTGATCGAATTAGTAAAGGCCGCTAAAAAAGTTGTGAAACTACTTGATAAAAAATTTGACGATGTAGGGCATACAGGTATGATTCTTGAGGGTTTCGGAGTCGATCACGCTCACGCTAAGCTTTTTCCGATGCATAGAACAAAAAATCCTAAATGGAAACCGATCGCACCAAAAATTGATAAATATTTTGAAAAATACGAAGAATATACTTCCTCACATGATTACAGGCGAGCTGATAATGAAAGATTGTATAGGCTCGCTCAAAAAATTCGTGAGTGAATTTTTAGAAAAAAATGTAGAGGTAAAAACGCTGATGACACAGCAGCCAAGAGAAGAAATTCATCAATACTTTTATGAAAAGAATACTTACCAAACAAATTAAAAAAAAGATTGGACAGCAAGTAAAAATTGCTGGTTTTGTGCAAACTATTCGAGATCAGGGCAGCATTAAATTCCTCATAGTAAGAGATATTTCCGGGTCTGTTCAGGTTGTTATTACCAAACCTAATCTCGAGGCGATGAAGATAGCTGAATCTTTGAACTTGGAGTCGGTCGTTGAAATTATCGGTCTTGCGAAAGAAGAAAAACAAGCCCCAGACGGAATTGAAATACAAGCGGAGAAAATAAAAATTTTATCTTTATCTGCCCCAGAATTGCCGATACCAGTTATTGAAAAAGGACAAGAGGAGACCGATCAACAAATTCGTTTAGATTGGCGTTGGATTGATTTACGAAAACCAAAAAGGGCTTTGATTTTCAAAGTATGGACTTTTATGGAGCAAGCCTTTCGCGAATATTGGACACAGAATGGCTATATTGAAATTCACTCTCCTAAACTTATGAGTGTACCGAGTGAGTCGGGCGCTGAGTTGTTCGAAGTAAAGTACTTTGACCGCAAGGCCTATCTTGCTCAATCGCCGCAGTTCTACAAGCAAATGGCGATGGCGGCAGGGTTTGAAAAAGTATTTGAGGTTGGGCCGGTTTTTCGCGCCAATCCATCTTTTACCTCCCGGCACGATACTGAATTTACCGGCTACGACGTTGAAATTTCTTTTATAGAATCACATCAAGATGTTATGGAAGAAGAGCAAAAAGTAATTCAATATGTAATTAAAAAATTGAAAGAAAAGTTCGGTAAAGAAATTTCGACATTCTATGGCAGGGATTTGATTGTTCCGAAACTTCCTTTTCCTCAAGTAACTGTGAGACAAGCTAAAGAAATTCTTGCTAGGTTAGGAGTGCCAAGCGAAAAAGAAGGCGACTTGGGTCCAGAAGAAGAAAGAAAACTTTCCGATTATATTCTAGAAAAGGAAGGCCACGAATTTCTTTTTGTAACTGAATATCCAATAGAGGTGCGCCCGTTTTATCACATGAGATTAGAAACCAATCCTAAACTTACAAAAAGTTTTGATTTGCTATGGAATGGATTAGAAATTACAACGGGCGCACAAAGAGAACATCGGTACGATGTTCTTGTGGCCCAAGCTAAAGAAAAAGGGCTAACACTTAAACCAATTCAGTTTTACCTAAATTTTTTCAAGTATGGCTGTCCTCCACACGGTGGTTTTGGACTTGGTCCAACGCGAATGTTAATGAAAGTATTTAACATTGGTAATGTCCGTGAAGTAACTTATCTCTACCGCGGCGTTAAAAGATTGGAGCCGTAATTTTAAAATCCTCTCATTCCCGACGAGCGGGCAAAAAAGTGGGGGGTTGAAAGAGAACGAAAATTTTTTGCCCGCGAGCCGAAGCGCGAGTGGATTTTTTCAGGAATTTTTGATAAAATAGGTTTGAGCAAAATCATAAATATGCTGGGTAGGGCGTGATGGCCGAGAAGTTAGGCAGCGGCCTGCAAAGCCGCTTACCCCGGTGCAATTCCGGGTCACGCCTGAAGATATAATCAAAAAAGAATGAGCAAAAAGAAAAAGAAGCTTTTTAAACAAAAAATCAATCAACTTCTTCGTCAACAGAAAGAGGTGAGTACTTCCTTAAAGCCCACTCCTTCTCCTCACCCCTCCCCTACCTCACCAGTTTCAATCAAAATTGATTTCCCTCTTGCTGATTTTCGGAAGGTGATTGCTTTGTTTTTTGCTATGGTTTTGGTGATGGTAGTGGTGACAATTTTTACTCAGAAAGGGTCCTGGGTTTCTCTTTTTGCAGATCAAATTTACCATTGGGCTAGGTTAGGGGATTAGATTAGTAAATTATTTCTTTGGCTCTGTATTGTAATGCTTCAGCAATATGCTGGGGTTGAATCGTATCGTTTTGGGCAAGGTCAGCGATTGTTCGAGCAACCTTAATCACCCGATAAAAAGCACGGGCAGAAAGATTGAATTCTCTCGCCGCGTTTTTAAGAAGGTTTTGACAGCTTTCATCAAGGTGACAAAATTTTTTAATTTCTACAAGACGCATCTCTGAGTTGGTTTGAATTTTCAAACCCTTAAATCTTTTTCTTTGTCTTTCTCGTACTTCTTCTACCCTCTTTCTGATCTTTGATGATTCTTCTGAGTCTTTTTCCTCGGTTAATTTTTCATATTTCACCTGCGGTACCTCTAGATAAAGGTCAATGCGATCAAGCAAAGGACCGGAGATTTTTTTGCGATAGCGGATCACCTGGCTCGGCGGGCAAGTACAATGTTTATGAGGGTCTCCCAAATAACCACACGGGCAGGGATTCATCGCTCCAATCAAAAGAAAGTTGGCCGGAAATTGGAGACTGCCAGAGGCTCGGGATATAGTGATGACTCGATCTTCCAGAGGTTGTCTGAGCACCTCTAAAACAGAACGATTAAATTCAGGCAGTTCGTCCAAAAACAAGACCCCGCGGTGAGCTAAAGTGATTTCGCCCGGTCGAGGATGATGACCACCCCCCACAAGAGCGATGTCTGAGGCGGTATGATGGGGATTGCGGAATGGTCTTTCAAAAAGAAGAGGACGATCAGGGGTAAGAAAGCCGGCAATTGAGTAAATCTGGCTAATTTCTAAGATTTCTTCTTCGGTCATTCTGGGCATAATTGAAGGAAGGGCGCGGGCGAGTAGTGTTTTTCCGCTCCCCGGTGGACCAGACATCAAGACATTATGCATTCCTGCGGCGGCAATCTCCAAGGCTCGTTTTGCTTGCTCTTGCCCCTTGATATGAGCAAAGTCATATTCGTAATTTTGCTTGTCGAAAGAAAAAGGTTTTTGAGGAATGAATCTGGGGATTTCGGTTTCGTGTCTAAGATGACTCAGGAGTTGGTTGAGGGATTTGACGGGGTAGATCTCTAATTCTTTGATGTAAGCTGCTTCAGCAGCGTTTTGAAAGGGTAAAAAAAGCTTTTGGAATCCCTGAGTCTTGAGTAGAAGAGCAATGGGTAAAACGCCAGTCACTGCTCGCAATTGGCCCGTAAGTGATAATTCGCCAACAAAAGCGGTTTTTAGGTCAGGAGGAGGGATGTATCCAAAAGAAGTAGCCAGGGCAACTGCGACAGGTAGGTCGAAAGAGGGCCCTTCTTTCTTGATATCAGCCGGAGCGAGGTTTATTGTAATTTTCCTAGATAAGGTAGTAATTCCCGAATTTTTTAGGGCCGCCTTTACCCTTTCTTTTGATTCTTCAATTGCTTTATCCGGCAGACCAACAATCAAAAAGGAGGGTAATCCCGGAGAGACATCTGCTTCCACCTCAACTAATTCAGCCCTAAGCCCAAAGACATTTGCCGAAAAGACTTTTGCAAACATAATGCCCTTTTGAGAGAAAGTATACAAAAAGCATTTCTTAAACACAAATCAACTAACTTGTCAAGACCTTAAGCAGGTTGACACGGCAGATTTTTTAAAAAACAATGAAAACAGTTCGATTAATGCCTGAACGCCATAAAATTCCCGTTGTTTTGATTGAAACGATTGCTTTATCTTTACAATTAGGTTTTATCATTGCCTTTCCCTTGGTAATTTTAGCCATTCTTGGTCGCTTGCTTGATCGTCGCTTTTCTACTTCACCTTGCTTTCTCCTTTTAGGGATCGGCTTATCGATTTGCATCTCAGGTATTGGGTTGTATCAAAAAATAAAGAAAATTATTGACTCTTCAACAAAAGAGAAATAGCATGGAAAAAATTTCTTTAAGATCAGAAGCAATTTTTCAAATCCACGGTTTCCCGATCACTAATTCTCTTCTTGCTGCGTGGTTAGCGCTGGTCATTTTAATTTCTCTTGCTATTTTGGTGCGGTTCAGATTAAAAAAGACCCCTGGTCGACTCCAGGCCATATTCGAAGCAATGAGTGAGTTTCTCCTTGGCTTAATGGAAGAGATTTACCAGGATAAGAAAATTGCCCGTCAGGTTTTTCCCTGGGTAGCGACCTTTTTCTTATTCATCCTTTTCTCAAATTGGGTAGGTATCTTGCCAGGGTTTGGCAGTTTAGGAAGATACGAGAACTCTCTTTTTATTCCTTTTTTAAGACCAGCCAACGCTGATTTGAATAATCCCTTAGCTTTGGCTATTCTTTCTGTCTTTTTGACACAGGTTTTTGGTATTATCGCGGCCGGTTTCTTTCGCTATCTTAAACGTTTTTTTAATCTCAAAAATCCAATCACCTTCTTTGTTGGCATCTTAGAGCTTTTTTCTGAAATGGTGAAGGTGGTCTCTTTTTCCTTTCGACTTTTTGGCAATATCTTTGCTGGCGAGGTTCTTCTTTTGGTTATTTCGTCATTGGTTCCTTTATTTGCCCCACTACCTTTTTATATGTTAGAGATATTTGTTGGATTCATCCAGGCTCTTGTCTTCACCATGTTGACGATTGTTTTTATTCGATTAGCTCTTTTAATTGCTGAGGAAGAGCATTAAAATTTCATTTAAAGAGTTAAGAGAGAAAGATTATGATTAATGAAACAGAGAAAGGAGTAAACAATGAACGAAGAGATGATTAAATCAATTGCTGCTGCGTTCGCCATCAGCATAGGTTCGATTGGACCAGCGGTAGCGATTGGTCTTTTAGCAAGCAAGGCGATGGAGGCGATCGGTCGAAATCCGGAAGCAGCCTCGAAAATTCAAACATCGATGATTTTGGCCATCGCTTTCGCAGAAGCAATTGCCATTTATGCCTTGGTAGTCAGTTTGGTGGTTAAACTTGTCTAATAAATTAATGACGAACGTATTAAAAAAGTTGACCTTTAAGATAGGAAAGAGATGGGATTGATTGAGGGTTTGGGAATAAATTTTAAATTATTGCTTGCCCAACTTTTCAATTTTTTGCTTCTCTTTTTGATTTTGACCAAACTGCTTTATCGACCCTTATTAAGGATGCTGGACGAAAGAAGGAGGGTGGCTGAAGAGAATTTGCAAAAAGCAAAAGAGTTAGAAGAAGAAAAAAAGATGGTTGAAGAGAAAAAGCAAGAAATTCTTGTTCGCGCTCGAGAAGAAGCCCTCAAAATCATTGAAGAAGCAAGAAAAGAAGGTGAACAGATGAAGAAAGATGCAAGGCAAGCGGCCCAAAGTGAGGCAGAAAAGTTAATCCAGAAAGCAGAGAGTCAAATTCAAAAGGAACAGGCTGAAATACTGGTTGAATTAAAGAAAAAAGCAGTTGATTTAGCCATCATCATTGCTGGTCCCTGGCTCAAAAAGAATCTTAATCTTCAGCGTGAAAAGGAATTACTGGAGGAGGCTATCTCAAAGCTCAAAGATTAAAAAGGAGTCAGAATGCGACTATCCACAAAAAGGATTGCCCGCGCTCTTCTCAGAGTGAGCGTTCGCTACCCGGCGGAAACCGAAGCGATTATCAGTCAACTTTACCTATATCTTCTTAAGAGAAGAAAACTAAAGTTACTTCCGATTATTTCTAGACAGCTTCCCGAGATAGCCAAAGAAGAAAGTTTACTTAAGGAGATCGAAGTGATTACCGCTCATCCCATAGATGAAAAACTCCGAAAACAGATTGAGTTATCTCTTGAAGAGGGGGGTAAAAAAATTCAAATCAGGGAGTTGGTGGATCCAGGGATTCTGGGAGGGATCATCATCAAAGATGAGGATTTTGTTATTGATGGAAGCCTGAGAAGATATTTAGAATCTTTAAAGGAGTCAGTATGAAAGGAGCAGAACAAATTGCGAAGGCCCTACAAGAGGAGATCGCTCATTACCATTTCCAGATGAAGAAAGAAAGGGTTGGTAGAGTATTAGAATTGGGGGACGGTATCGCGAGGATTACTGGTTTGTCGCAAGTAATGTATAACGAAATGCTGGAATTTCCTCAAAAGACTTTCGGTTTGGCAATGAATTTGGAAGAGGAGATGGTGGGTGCGGTATTGCTTGGCCACGCCCTACATTTAAAAGAGGGTGACCTGGTCAAGGCAACGGGTCGAATTTTGGAGGTACCTGTTGGAGAGGGGCTGATTGGACGAGTGGTCAATCCCCTTGGTCAGCCATTAGATGAAAGAGGACCAATTTTAACCAAAGAACATTCCCCCATCGAAAAATTGGCTCCTCAAGTGGTAGTCCGCGAGCCTGTTAATACACCATTGCAGACAGGAGTTAAGGTGATTGATTCAATGATTCCTATCGGGCGAGGACAGAGAGAGTTAATTATTGGAGATCGGGGTACCGGCAAAACAGCATTAGCGATTGACACAATCATTAACCAAAGGAATCAAGGGGTCATCTGTGTTTATGTAGCCATTGGGCAAAAAATGTCCAAAATTGCTAAACTATTAGCCAAACTTCAAGAATACCAGGCAATGGATTACACTACTGTGGTTGTTGCTTCCGCGGCCGACCCAGCCAGTCTTTGGTATCTCGCCCCTTATGCTGGTTGTGCGATTGGTGAGTTTTTTCGAGACAGAGGAGAGAATGTTTTGGTTGTTTACGATGATCTGTCTAAGCACGCCTGGGCCTATCGTCAGATTTCTCTTTTGTTAAAGCGGCCGGCGGGTAGAGAAGCGTATCCTGGTGACATCTTCTATCTTCATTCTCGTCTTTTAGAGAGAGCAGCCAAGTTTAACAAGGAGCATGGTGGGGGCTCTTTAACTGCTTTACCAATCATCGAAACCCAGGCTGGTGACATTTCCGCTTACATTCCCACTAATGTCATTTCAATTACTGATGGGCAAATCTACCTTGAGGCTGACTTATTTTATACGGGTATCAGACCGGCGGTCAATGTCGGTCTTTCTGTGTCGCGAGTAGGAGGAGCGGCCCAAACCAAAGCCATGAAGAAAGTTGCCGGACCCCTGAGATTGGAATTGGCGCAATACCGCGAGCTGGCTACCTTTGCTCAGTTCGCTACTGAGGTAGACGAAGAAACAAGACGGCAACTTGCCAAGGGGAAGATATTAACTGAAATTTTGAAACAGCCACAGTACCAACCAGTCTCCTTAGGGAATCAGGTCATTATTTTATATGCAGCGGTTAATGGTTTATTGGACGATGTGCTCTTGGAAAAAATGAATCTTTTTGAAAGTGCCCTTTATGAATATCTTCAAAAACACCACCATTCCCTTCTTGCCGCAATTCAAGAAAAAAAAGAATTAGATGAAAAAACAGAGGATCAAATCAAAAAAGTGGTTTCAGAGTTTAAGGTAACAAGACCAGATTTAATCAAAGGAGAAGACAATGCCCAGTCTCCAACAACTGAGAAGACGTCTTAAAGGAATTCGTTCAATTCACCAAATTACCAAAGCAATGGAAATGATTGCCACTTCCAAGATGCAAAAAGCGGTCAAAAGGAATTTGCAAAGTCGGATTTATTCAGCGATGGTTTTTGAAACAGCGAGTCGTCTTCTGGGCTATCCCCATCCTCTTTGCGAGTCAAGAAAAGCAGAAAGAGTGCTGCTTCTCTTTTTAACCTCCAACCGAGGGCTCTGCGGCGGGTTTAACTCTTCTTTAGTGAAAACCCTTGGTGATTTTCTCAAAGAACATACAGATAAGGAGATCAAAATTATTACGATTGGGAAAAAGGGTCGGGATTATGTGGCGAGATACCGACCGGAAAATCTAATGGCCGATTTTAGTGGGATTAGTGAGGAGATTCTTTATCAAGAAGTGACGCCGGTTGCCCATTTGCTTATTGAAGAATATCTTCAAAAACGGATAGATGCTGTTTTTTTGCTCTATAGTCATTTTCTTTCTAGCTTTGTTCAGGTGCCTACGGTTTTACAATTGTTGCCGCTCAATATTCAGAAAAATAATCTTTCCCAAGAAGAATTTCTGCTCGAGCCCTCTCCACAAAGACTCCTTGATTTTTTGATTCCCCGCGTGATTGAAACTCAGCTTTATCAAGCCTTGTTAGAGTCAAAGGCATCAGAACACTCGGCCCGGATGGTTGCCATGAGCAACGCCAGTAAGAATGCCGAAGAATTGATTGATGGACTTTACCTTACCTATCATTCAATTCGCCAGGCCACCATTACCTCAGAATTAACAGATATGATAAGCACAAAGAAAGCAATGGAGGAAGTATGAATGTAGGTAAAATTGTTCAAGTGATTGGACCAGTTGTTGATGTGGAATTTGAAAAACTGCCCTTGATTTATAGTTGTTTAGAGGTAGAAAAGGGAGATGCTCGTTTGGTTTTAGAAGTCCAACAGCACCTCGGGGCCAATGTCGTTAGAGCAGTCGCCCTTGGTCCGACTGATGGATTGTTTAGAGGACAAAAGGTGGTTGATACCGGGAAACCAATTTCGGTTCCTGTGGGGCGAGGGTTGCTCGGCCGGCTTATTAATGTGTATGGGCAGCCGATTGATAATCAAGGTTCTATTGCTGTTGAAAAATATTATCCCATCCATCGTGAGCCCCCTCCTTTAATGGAGCAAGAGACAGAGGTTGAAATCTTTGAAACCGGGATTAAGGTGATTGATTTGATTTGCCCATTCCCAAAAGGTGGCAAGATTGGTCTTTTCGGCGGTGCTGGTGTTGGTAAGACAGTGGTGATGTTGGAGTTGATTCATAATACGGCTATAGAACATGGGGGATATTCGGTGTTTGCTGGTGTAGGGGAACGGACCCGAGAGGGAAACGACCTTTACTTGCAAATGAAAGAATCCAAAATGCTTGAAAAGACAGCGATGGTTTTTGGTCAAATGAACGAGCCTCCTGGTGCTCGATTAAGAGTCGGCCTGGCTGCTCTTTCTTTGGCAGAATATTTTCGAGATGAAGAAGAGCAGGATATCCTCTTGTTTATTGATAATATCTTCCGCTTCGCCCAAGCAGGTTCCGAGGTCTCTGCGTTGCTGGGTCGGATTCCTTCCTCGGTTGGTTATCAACCCACCTTGGCCACTGAGATGGGAGAATTACAAGAGCGAATCACATCAACCAAAAGGGGATCAATTACCTCAGTTCAATGCGTCTATGTTCCGGCTGATGATTTGACCGATCCCGCTCCTGCAACTACCTTTGCTCATCTTGATTCTTCCGTTGTTCTCTCCCGACAGCTTGCAGAATTAGGTATTTATCCAGCCGTTGATCCTTTAGAGTCGTCTTCGAGTATTTTAGAGCCGGCTGTGGTTGGTTTTGAACATTATCAGGTTGCCCGAGAGGTTCAGCGGGTTTTGCAACGGTATAAAGAGCTTCAAGACATTATTGCCATCCTTGGTGTCGAAGAACTTTCAGAAGAAGATAAGTTGATTGTTGCTCGAGCAAGAAAAATTCAGAGATTTCTTTCTCAACCTTTTCATGTAGCAGAGGTTTATTCTGGAATTAAAGGGGTCTATGTCAAGCGCGAAGATACGGTGAGAAGCTTTAAAGAGATTTTAGAAGGCAAGCATGACGATAAACCAGAGCAGGCTTTTTATATGAAGGGAAGTATTGAAGAGGTGAAGTAGTAATGGCAGAGAAACTTCATTTGAAAATCGTTACCCCTGACCGAATTTTGTTTGATGGTTTGGTTGATGAGGTGTTGTTGCCAGGGAGCGAAGGGCAATTAGGCATTTTGCCCGGTCACATCCCTCTTTTAGCCATGTTGCGTATTGGTGAACTGATGATTAAACAAGGAGACGAATGGGAAAGTTTTGCGATTTTGGGTGGATTTGTGGAGGTTCAAAGGGATGGGTTGGTTTCTGTCTTAGCTGATGCGGCTGAACATGCTGAAGAAATTGATGAACTGAAAGCCCTTGAGGCGAAAAAAGAGGCAGAAAGTGTTTTGGCGGAAAAAAGGGATGAGGTGAAATTTGCCGAAGCCTCCCTTGCTTTAGAGAAAGCGATCGCCCTGTTAAAAGTGGCTCAACGCAAAAGAAAACATCGAGGTCAATTTATTCAGGTTCCAAAAAAACCTTAATCAGTTTTTCGGCTTCTTCTTTATTGTTAACCCAATTGATTGTTTGATTCCTCTTGAACCAACTCATTTGGCGTCGCGCAAATTGCCAGGTGGCTTGTTTGATTTGAGAGGCGAGTTCAGTTGATTCTTGTTTTTTATTTGACATTAACCATTTGACAATCTGTTGATAACCCAATGCTGTAAAAGCAGGTGAATGAGGGGGATACTTAGAAAGTAGGTTTTGGACCTCCTCAATAAAGCCCATTTTCATCATCATCTCAACACGTTCATTGATCCTTTGTTTTAAAATTACTTTCTTTAATTTCAGACCGATGGTTAAGACTTGATAAGGCGGTTCTTTTTTACGACGTAGCTTTGAGAAAGGGGTACCGCTGGTTAAACAAACCTCAAGCGCTCGGATTAATCTTCTTTTATTTTGAGGGTCAATTTGAGTAGCGCTTTTCGGGTCTAATTTTTCCAATACGTCCGTCAGTTGTTTGTTAGACATTTTTTCGAGTTTTCGACGGAGATGAAAATTTGGGGGAACGCGAGGGATTAGAAAACCTTTGGTCACCGCATCGATATAAAGTCCACTTCCACCGACTAAGAAAGGAATTTTTTTTCTTTTTTGAATTTCTTGGATAAGTTGAAAAGCCATCTTTTGGAACTGAGCCACAGTAAATATTTGGGTAGGGGAAAGAAAATGGAGGCAATAATGAGGAATCTTTTCTATTAAGTACCCACCCCGTTGAGGGTCAATTAGTTGTGTTTGCTTATTAAGACAAGGAGAAGCGGTTCCGATTAAGAACTCTTTATAGATTGTTCGAGAGTCAGCAGAGATAACTTCACCCTGAAAACACTGTGCCAACGCAATCGCCAAATCTGTTTTTCCTGAGGCAGTGGGTCCCACAATGGCAATTAAGGGTTTTTTCATGCGACAAGCGGTTTAGAGAAAGAAGGGTTGGTTTATTTTAAAAGGTTTTTTTCTTTTTTAGACAGTTTCAAGGCGAGCCCTAATACTTCATTCATATGCTCAACAAAATGAAACTTTAATTCCTTTGTAATATTAAGCGGGATTTCCTCTAAGTCTTTTTTGTTTTCTTTGGGTAAGATGATTTCTTTTAATCCCGCTCGGTGGGCAGCCAAGACTTTTTCCTTCACGCCGCCAATTTCCAGAACACGACCTCGAAGAGTAATCTCGCCTGTCATACCCACATCTTTTCTGACCGGAATCTTAGTGATTACTGAAACCACTGCTGTAGCCATTGCAATACCAGCGGAAGGACCGTCCTTAGGAATGGCGCCAGCAGGGACATGGATATGAATGTCATGTTTGTAATAGAAGTTATTATTAATTCCAAGATTCTGGCTAATAGATCGAGCATAAGAAACAGCTGCTTGGGCACTTTCTTTCATCACTTCCCCAAGATAGCCGGTGAGGATCATTTTCCCTTTACCTGGCATGAGGGCTGCTTCAATAAAAAGAACCTCTCCTCCTGCTTCTGTTACCGCTAAACCAGTGGCTAATCCAATTTCATCTTTTTTCTCAGCCATAGTTAATTGATATTTACGAGGGCCGAGAAATTTAGCTAAATCACTGGAATGAATATGGAATGTTTTCTTGTTTCCTTCCGCAATTTGTTTAGCGATTTTTCGGCAGATGGCGGCAATTTGTCTCTCGAGTTCACGAACACCTGCTTCTTTGGTATAACCTCGAATAATATCATGCAGAGCACTGTCTTCAATGGTAAGGTGACTTTTTGTTAGACCATGAGCTTGAACCTGTTTGGGCAAGAGGTATTTTTTTACAATTTGAAACTTTTCTTCTTCAGTGTAGCCGGGGAAGGGGATGATTTCCATTCGGTCAAGTAAGGCGGGCGGGATGGTATCAGTGATGTTAGCAGTAGTAATAAAGAGGACCTCCGAAAGGTCAAATGGCACCTCTAAGTAGTGATCCGAAAAGGCGTGATTCTGTTCCGGATCGAGGGCTTCCAGGAGGGCTGCTGAAGGGTCGCCACGAAAGTCGACCCCAATCTTATCAATCTCATCCAACATAAAGACAGGGTTTTTGGTTCCTGCTGATTTGATTCCAAAGATGATTCTTCCGGGTAAGGCACCCACATAGGTGCGACGATGGCCACGAATTTCTGCTTCGTCCCTGATACCCCCCAACGAGACCCTGATGAATTTCCGACCCAATGCTTTGGCAATCGATTTTCCAATTGAGGTTTTACCTGTGCCAGGAGGACCGACGAAACAGAGAATCGGTCCTTTGATTTTACCAGCCAATTTGTTAACGGCTAAATACTCAATAATCCTCTCTTTAACTTTCTTCAGGCCATAGTGATCTTTTTCAAGGACTTTTTCTGCTTCTTTCAGGTCAACATTATTTTTGGACTTCTCGGACCAGGGTAGTTCTACCAACCAGTCTAAATATGTTCTGATATAAGGAATTTCTGGAGAATAGGGAGGCATTTTTTTTAACCGATCCAATTCTTTCAGGGCTTTTGTTTTAATTTCAGGCGGCATACCTGCTCGTTGAATTTTTTTTGAGATTTCCCCGTATTCTCCCTCTTCATCGATACCCAGTTCCTTTTGAATCGCCTTGAGCTGTTCACGAAGAATAATTTCTTTTTGCATCTTACCCAATTCTTGCTCCGCGCGATTTTGGATCCGTTTACCCAGCTGCAAGATTTTAATTTCTCTGGTCAAGATAGAGCTGATTTTAATCAGTCGTTCTTTTGTTTCGACCGCTTCCAGTATCTCTTGGCGATCCTTGGTATCTAAATCAAGGTGAGAAGCGCAAAGGTCAGCCAAACGGTTGGGATCCCGAACATTAAAGAGATTCATTAAAATTTCAAGGGGAAGAGTAATCTTGTTTGTTTCAAGATATTGGCGAAATTGAGCAATCACATTTTTAGCCAATCCTTCAATTTCAGGATCTGAAACCACTTTTTCTTCTATTTCTTCAATAAAAACCTCAAACCAGGGTTCTTTACGATGATATTCTAGAATTTGAGCCCGCTTTAATCCCTCAACCAAAAGCTGAACACTTCCATCAGGATGTTTGTTGACCTGCTGAATTTCGGCAAGACAACCCATTTGATATAGATCGGTTGTTTTGGGGATTTCTTTGGTTTTGTTCTTTTGGGCGACAAAGACTACTTTTCGATTTCCGGCGAGGGCCTGTTCCAGTGCTTTTAAGGACATGGTCCTGCCTACATTAAGAGAAACAACTTGATAAGGAAACAGAACGGTATCGCGCAGTGGGATTAAAGGATATTTCTGTTTAAACATTGGTCTCCTTTCTTGCTCTATTATATCATCGTTATATGTCACACTCAAGACTTATGCTACAATGTTGCTGATGACCCTTTTGATGCTTTTTCTTCCTTGGTTGGTTTTTCTTATTGGAAGCTGGTTTTACTTCAGTCAAAAAGCGGATGACTCCCTCTTTTTGTTTTTTGCCCTTTTTGCTTTATTGGTTGACAGTAGTTTTTTTATGCTTTGGAAGAAAAATAACCCACGCCTGGCCTATTTTTTTCAAGGCGTTGCCTTGCTGATTGGTATTTTATTTTTGATTTATGAGAAGACTTTATGAAGCCATTCCTGGGATTTGCTGCTGGGTTACCCTGCTGGCGCCATTTATTGTGGCTATCTTTTACCCCGCTTATTTGGCTTATTTTGTCATCTGTTTTGATCTTTACTGGCTTTATAAAGCAGTCTTAATGGGTATTCATTTAATTTTAGGCTATCGCTGTTTTAAGCATGATATCCAGGTCGATTGGCTAAAGAAAACTGCCCGCATAAAAAACTGGGAAAAACTCTATCAGGTGGTGATTTACCCGAATTACAAAGAAGATTTGGTCATTCTTGATCGTTCAATCTCCGCCTGCCAAAGAGCGGTTTGGCCCAAAGAGAGAATGATTATTGTTTTGGCGATTGAAGAAAGAGAAGGGCAGCCAGCAAGAGAAAGAGCAAAGGCGCTCCAAAGAAAATTCGGCAAGGTTTTTTATCAATTTATGGTTACTGTTCATCCGGCAAATCTGCCCGGTGAAATCAAGGCTAAAGGAGCCAATGCCACTTGGGCGGCTCAGAAATTGCAAGCCTTTTTGGATCAAAAGGGGATCCCTTATGCTGATGTTCTGGTTTCGACATTTGATGCGGATACCCAGCCCCATCCTCAGTACTTCGCTTGTCTTGCTTATAAATACCTTAAAACCCCTCAAAGAACCTACCGCTCCTATCAACCCATTCCTTTTTATTCCAATAACATCTGGCAAGTGCCTGCCTTAAGTCGGATTATTGCCTTTTCTGCCTCGTTTTGGCAATTGGTGGAGGCCTCTCGACCCTATCGGATGATTAACTTTTCTTCCCAAGCGATGTCAATGCAGACCCTTGTGGAGATTAATTTTTGGGACAAAACGATTGTTTCGGAAGATTCAAGACAGTTTTTCCGAGCCTATTTGACTTATCACGGGGATCACCGTGTCGTTCCGCTGTTTACGCCGGTTTATATGGATGCTGTCTTGGGTGAAAACTTTTGGGACACGCTTAAAGAGCAATACCTCCAAAAGAGGCGATGGGCCTGGGGGGTGGAACATTTCCCTTATCTGATGGAAGAATTGCCAAAACACAAAGAGATTCCTCTTTGGTCTCGTCTGCTTGTTCTTTGGAGGCAATTTGAGGGTCATTACTCTTGGGCAACCGCTTCTTTGCTAATAGCGTTTAGCGGTTGGTTGCCTTTTGCTTTAAATCCTGCTTTTCGTTCGACCGTTTTGGCTTACAATTTACCACGCATCGCCTCTTCCCTTTTGTGGTTGACCTGGTTTGGCATCCTTATTTCTACCTATATTAGTTTGGGTTTATTACCCCCAAAACCCAAAGGATTACCTTGGTGGGTAAGGGTTGGGATATACTTCCAATGGGCCCTCACGCCAATTGCGGCAATCTTTTTTGGCTCCATTCCGGCTGTCGACGCTCAGACAAGAATGATGTTTGGTCAAAGATTGGGTTTTCGCGTAACCAAAAAGGCGGTTGCTCCTTCAGGATAGGGATTGGTAGAAAAGGATTTTTGGGGTATGATAGAATTAGTAAAATTGGTAAATTTTTGTTATAATCGGAGCGTGGCCTAGTGGTTTAGGGCGCAGCCTTTGGGAGGCTGAGGTCGTGGGTTCAAATCCCACCGCTCCGATGCGGGTATCGTATAATGGCTATTACGTCAGCTTTCCAAGCTGAAGATACGGGTTCGATTCCCGTTACCCGCTTTGTAAAGGAGGTTGGCTTATGAAACAATTTGACGTTAGACCCTTAGAGAAAGAAGAGGGCAAAGTAGAAACAAAAGAAGGTCCGGGATGGTTACCCTATTTTCTTGGTTTGGTTTTAGGATTGGTTTTGAGTTTTGGCACGATGTATCTTTTTTGGGGAAAAGAAAAGAGTGCACCGGTGTCCGAATCTTCCTCCTCCCAAATCAGCAATGAACCATCAGAGAATCAGACACCAAATCAGGAGCAGAATGTTTCTGAAAATACTTCCGGATCCCTTCCTGCATCGCCGACAGAGACCAGTTCTTCGGAGCAAAAAGAGGTTGCCCCGACTTTTCAAAAAGCCCAAGTGAAAATTCAGTTGTTAAACGGTAATGGGGTGAAGGGAGATGCAACGCGGGTAAAAAATTTGCTCACTCAAGCTGGCTGGAATGTAGTCGCTTATGGTAATGCTAATTCCTTTAATTATCAAAATACCCTCATCTATTACAAATTTGAGCAAGAGGAAGCAGCGAAAGCATTGGCCGATGTGCTTAAGAACGCGGGACGCCATACCGCTCTTCATCAATCTACTAATCTGGTCAAGTATGATATTCAAGTGATTCTAGGGAAACAGTAGGATTAAGATCAAAAATTAAAGAAGCCCCGGTAGCTCAATGGATAGAGCAACACCCTTCTAAGGTGGAGGTTGTGCGTTCGACTCGCACCCGGGGCGCCAGAAGACCTCATGGAGACGTTGGTGTAGTAGCAGCACAACAGTCTGTGGCACTGTTAGCAGGGGTGCAAATCCCCTACGTCTCCCCAGCAATCGTTAATCAATCTAAATCTCCACTCCTTTGATGACTTTAGGATATATTCTTTTAAGTACAGTTTTGATTAGCCTCTTTTCTTTAGCAGGGGTAGTTACATTAATTGTGAAAAAAGATCTCTTTGAAAAAATCATCTACCTTTTGGTTGCCCTTGCGGCTGGTGTGCTGATGGGCAACGCCTTTTTGCACCTTCTTCCTGAGGCAGTGGAGCAATTTGGTTCCTCTTCCTTTCTCTTTGCCTGGGTTTTGATTGCCTTTGTCTTTTTCTTTTTATTAGAAAAAATTTTTCATTGGCGACATTGTCACAAGGGTAAGTGTCCAGTTCATTCCTTTGGTTGGGCTAATCTTGTAGGTGACTCCTTTCATAACTTTATCGATGGTTTAATCATTGCAGGCAGTTTTATTTACAGCCCCGCTCTTGGTCTTTCTACCTCAGTAGCCATTGCTTTACATGAAATTCCGCAGGAACTGAGTGATTTTGGCGTTTTGATTTACGCGGGTTTTTCTAAAAAGCAGGCTCTTTTGTTGAACCTTTTGGTTGCCCTAACCGCTGTGGCTGGTGGAATTGTCGGTTTTTATCTCCTGCATTCAGTCACTCTTTTAACCAAGGTTTTGTTGCCCTTTACGGCCGGTGGCTTTCTTTATATTTCAGCCTCTGACCTTGTGCCGGAAATCAGGAAACACGAGCGGTTTTTGCCCTCTTTGTCTGCTTTTGGGTTTTTTATCCTTGGCCTCATTCTAATGGGATTAACCAAGTGGGTGTCTCATTAAACCCTTGCGTTTGGCTTAAAAGAGGGTTTATTCTATTAATAGAATGTTTTTAAGAAACTTAGAAAGGATGAAGATGAAAAGAGAGTTTGTTCTTGTTTTGTTTTTCTTGCTTCTTTTCCCGGTCGAGCGGGCGAGGGCTTATGTCGATCCTGGAACTGGTAGTTATCTCGTGCAAGTTCTCATCGGTTTGATTTTTGGAGCCGGTTATGCTTTAAAGGTCTTTTGGGGTAGAATCATTCATTTTTTTAAGAGAAACTCGAAAAAAAGAGAATCCAAGCAGGAAAAATGAGCACTACAAAGCCGCGTCCTGTTTTTTCTTCCTTCCGCGATCCCAGTGGGTTTGTTTTTCAGAAAGACGGTTTGATTTATCGCCAGGTTAATCCTTGTTATCAAGCAGAATATGACCATTTCGTCCGTTCTGGACTTTTCCGGCTGCTTTTAGAAAAGGGTTACCTGATTGAACACGAAGAAGTGAAGGAGTCTCAGAAGGGTGCCTATAAGATTCTTAAGGCAAGACCGCTTCCTTTTGTTTCTTATCCTTATGAATGGTCTTTTCATCAATATCAAGACGCTGCCTTACTCACTTTGCAAATTGAGGAATTGGCTCTTTCCAAAGGGATGTCTTTGAAAGACGCTTCCGCGTACAACATTCAGTTTACGGACGGCAGACCCGTGTTGATTGACCTTCTTTCCTTCCAACGCTACCAGGAGAATCAGCCCTGGGTGGCTTACCGTCAGTTTTGTCAACACTTCCTCGCCCCTTTGGCGCTGATGGCCTATCAAGATCTCCGTTTGGGGCAACTCCTTTCGGTTTACTTGGATGGCATTCCTTTGGATTTAGCCACTTCTTTACTGCCTTGGCGAACCCGTCTTGTTTCAGGATTAGCGACCCATCTTCATCTTCATGCTTGGGTTCAGAAAAAAAAGATGCAGTCAAAAGAAAACACAAAGACAAGTTATCAACTCAGTCAAAAAGGGTTGTTGGGGATTGTTGATAGCCTGCGTTCCACTATCTTGGGTTTAAAATTATCTCGTAAGCAGAGTATTTGGTCTGATTATTATCAAAAAACCAATTATACACCCCGGGCTTTTCAGAAGAAAAAACAGATTATTGCTCGTTGGTTGGCTCAATTGCGACCAAAAAGGGTTTGGGATGTCGGAGCCAACACCGGTTATTTTAGTCGCGTTGCTCTAATGCATTCTGACCTTATCGTCGCGACTGATTCTGATCCGTTGGCAGTGGATTATTGCTACGAGGAAACCAAAAGAAAAAAAGAACCTTCTCTCTTGCCTTTGGTGGTCGATTTGGTTAATCCTTCTCCGGCGATTGGCTGGCAGAATAAGGAAAGGCTTTCTTTCTTAGAACGAGCCCAATTTGATTTGACCATGGCTTTGGCTCTCATTCATCATTTGGTCATCGGGGACAATCTTCCTTTTTCTTATCTTGCCTCCTTATTTGCTCAAACAAGTCGTTTTTTAATCATCGAGTTTGTTCCTAAAGAGGATTCTAATGCTCAGCGGCTTTTAAGGGACCGAGAGGATACCTTTCCTTATTACACTGAAAAACAATTTGTGGAAGATTTTAAGGTCCATTTTCAAATCAAAGAGAAGGTTTCTATTGGTGAGAGTAAACGGGTGCTTTATCTGATGGAGCGAAAAGGTGGTTCGGCAGTTTAAACTCTGGTGCGTGTTTGTGCTTTATCTCTCTTTGTTTTCTTTTTTACCGGTGTTTTCAAGTTGGGTCGAAAACAAGCAAGGCGTTGTTCCTGTTGATTTGGCTTTCCCTTTGTGTTTGGGAGTTGCTTTAAGTATTCTGGCAGCGAGTATTTTTTATCCGATTTTTTTAAAGAATCAATTTGTGGGATTATTAATCGGTTTAATCACTTTGGCTTTGGTTAAACACCCCAAGCTGATTCCGATTCCTTGGTTTTCTAGCTCTCGGGTTCGATTGTTCTTTTCACTTTTACCTTTTTTGTTTTTGATCGGTTGGATTTCGTGCCGCTGGATTAAAAAGGGAACGGTCATCGAAGGTCTGAGCAAGGCGCTTAAAGTGAGTGTGGTGGTTGCTTTTTTGGCCGGTTTGTTGCCGGTAATCCGAGTGATATGGACAGAGTGGCCTCAGTTTTTTTACCAGCCTCGCTACTATTCTTTCGGCACCCTTTCTAAGACTCAAGAAAAGCCCGATATTTATTATTTGGTATTTGACCGTTATACCAGCGAAGAGGTTCTAAAAAGCCAGTTTGGTTTTAAAAATGACCTGGTTGATTTTTTAAGAGCGCGGGGTTTTTATGCTAATCCTTCTGCTTATGCTCCCTACCCAAACACCACCACTTCGATTAGTGCCACTCTGTCCGCAAATTATCATACTGAAATTGTCAAAAACTTTGCTGCTTCTTCTTCGATCCCTTATGATCGCACCATTCAATATGCTCCTGTGATTAAAGTGCTCAAAAAACTGGACTATTCTTATTATCACCTTGGTTCTTGGTATGAAGCTACTAACCAGGCGCCCTTAGCGGATTACAATTTTCAAAAAGAAGGGGTCATTACTTTATTGGGTCATCCCATCATCTTAAACAGTTTCGCCCGTGATTTAATTTCCGGGGAACCTATTTTGGAGCGTTTTTTATCAAAAGGAGTGAGAGTAAAGGGCTATCCCATCTTTGAATATTTGAATGTTGGTGAATGTCAGGCAACTCTTGAAAAATTAAAGGAGTTACGTCGATTAGCCGAAGAAAAGCCGGGTGGTCGATTTATCTTTGCCCATATTCTTTCTCCTCACCCTCCCTCCTGTTTTTGGCCTGATGGTTCGCTCAAAAGCCAAGAGGAAGCCAAAACACTGTCCAAAGAGACTTATCTTGAACAAATTCAGTTTCTCAATCCCCAGATTGAAGATCTGGTTCTAACCATTCAAAAGAAAAGTCAAGGCAAGGCAATTATTATCCTGCAGGCTGACGAAGGGCCTTATCCTCGGGATTATGATTCACGATTTCAGGGCGGTGTCTATGGTGAGAAACATAGCGATATGGGAAAATGGGACAAAGAGGCATTAAAAATGAAATACGGTATCCTGGCTGCTTACTATCTGCCGGGTGCTAAAAAAGAGGACCTGGTTTCGGCCGCTGATTCAATCAATATTTTTCGGCTGATTTTTAACACCTATTTTCAAGGACATTTAACCTATTTACCTCGTTGCTATTATGGTTATTCTCTTGTTCAGAACAGAGGTTTTGTTTTTGTTGATCTTTCCAAACAGTTAACTGGTCAGCAAAACACAATCTGTCAGGTTATTCAATAGTTCTTTACTTTTTGAGCCTGCTTTGCTATATTATCAATCTAATAAATTTTCTGATTTAATTAGGATGCGCCCGTAGCTCAATGGATAGAGCGTGTGGCTTCGGACCACAAGGTTGCAGGTTCGACTCCTGCCGGGCGTAGATGAAATAGAGAAAAATGCGAAATGTCTTTTTTACTAATTTGGGTTATCTTGTTGACAAACAACCAGCCTTTTTCTGGCAGGAAGCTCTTCCATTTTTAATCCTTTTTGTGCTAATGTTATTAACAGCCATTATTGTTCCTTTAATTCTTCGACGAAGGTTTAAGGGGGTTGTCCCTTATCAACGATTAAGCAGTCGGTTATCCTCCCCTCTTTTCCTTTTTGGCTGGATCGGATTGGGTCTTCTCTTTTTTCGTTGGCAAAGCCTGCCCTATCTTTCAGCACGTATTCTTTTAGTGATTCTTATCTGCGCTTTTTTAACCTGGCTGATTAACTTTTTTATCTATTTAATGAAGTCATTTCCTCAAGAAGTAAGTGCCTGGCAAGAGACGCTGCGGAGGCAGCGTTATCTGAAAAGGGTTAGAAAGTGAGTTTTAAGGCAATGTATCAACTGATGAAATCCAATTTTAATCCTATTCCCTTCAAAGCAAGGGATGTTGTTGAAGTTGAAGTCATTGATAAAACCAGAAACGCCATTTTGGTCGATTTAATGGGCTTGATGTATGGTATCATTCCGGCCAAGGAGTGGGGCGAGGAGGGGGAGCGGTTGAAACCTAAGGACAAAACCCTCGCCTTTATCCTCCTTCTCGAAGACGAAAAGGGCTATGCCTTGCTTTCTTTGAAAAAGTTAGATCCGCAACGGACTTCTCAGTCCCTCCTTCAAAAATTTAAAGAGAAGGAAACAGTGACCGTCCGTTGTGGTGAAGCCAATAAAGGTGGGCTTATTTGCGACCTCGGTCCAATAAGAGGATTTTTGCCCGTGTCTCAACTTGCTCCTTCTCATTATCCTCGCGTGGCAGGAGATAAAGAAAAAATTCTTGCTCACCTGAAGAATCTCGTCAATCAGGAGTTGAGGGTGAAGATTATTGGTTTTGATAAAAAGACGAATACCCCCATCTTTTCTGAAAAAGCGGCTTTGGATAATATTACGACCAAGATTAAAGAAGGGGAGATTCTGGAAGGAAGGGTGGTGGGGATTACTGATTTTGGAATTTTTGTCAATCTGGGTGAGTTTGACGGCTTGGTTCATGTTTCTGAGGTTTCTTGGCAGCATATTGAAGATCTCTCCCAGGTGGTCAAAATTGGTGACAAGGTTAAGGTGAAGGTGATTGGTGTTGAGGGTAGTCGGGTTTTTCTCTCAATGAAGAGGCTTTTGCCCGATCCCTTTAAGGAGATTAGCGCAAAATATCAAGAGGGAGATATTGTCAAGGGTAGGGTAGTTCGAATTATGCCTTTTGGTATTCTGGTTCAGATCGGCGAATTGGTAGGATTGGTTCGCCTCAGTGAATTGTCTCAAGACAAAATTCAAAAACCAGAAGAAGCTGTCTCCTTGGGGAAGGAATACTCAATGAAGATTCTTAAGATTGACCAAGAGGCTCATCGTTTAGAATTGAGTCTAAAGCGAGTTAAGGAGACGGTCGAGCCGAAAAGATCAAAGAAAAGGGCAAAAAAGGCAGATGGAGATTAGTTGGTTTGGACATTCTTGTTTTTTCATCCGGTCTCAAAGGGTAAAAATTCTGACCGATCCCTTCAGTCCTGAGATTGGCTTACGGCTTCCCAAAATTAAGGCAGATATCGTGACAGTCTCACACCAGCATCCAGATCATAATTTTATTCAAGCGGTTTCCTCCAGCAAGGAAGAGGCGCCCTTTGTCATAGACGAACCCGGTGAATATGAAATTGAGGGGGTTGGTCTCATGGGAATTGCCAGCTTTCACGATCATCAGAAAGGAAACTTGAGGGGGAAAAACACCATTTTTCTTTACGCTCTTGAGGATTTGTTTCTTTGTCACCTTGGGGATTTGGGACATTCCCTTTCTGATGAGCAATTGGAGCAACTGGGACAGGTGGATATTCTTTTTGTGCCGGTAGGGGGAAAATACACCATTGATGCCAAGAAGGCGACCGAGGTGGTTAATCAAATTGACCCCAAAATCGTCATTCCCATGCATTACGCCTTGAAAGAAACTGCTGGGTTGGGGTTGGATTCAGTAGAGCATTTTTTGAAAGAGGCGGGAGCGCAACCACACCCCCAAGAGGTTTTAAAGATTACCAAAAATGATTTACCGGCAGAAGAAAGATTGTTTGTTGTTTTAGAATCCAAGACTTAAGAAGATGCTCGAGGGGCTCAAAGACTTATTTACTCAATCCAAAAGAATTCTCCTCGTCACCCACCAAGATCCAGACGGTGACGCTTTAGGGAGTATGGTTGCTCTGGCCTTGGTTTTTTCTCGGATGGGCAAAGAAGTTTATCCTGTGTTGTCAACTCAGGTTCCTTCTTGTTTTTTATTCTTGGAAGGAATCAATCTGTTGCAAAAAGGACCAGAAAGAAATAGCGATTTGTTAATTGTTCTAGACCACGCTGAGTCGAAACGGAGCGAGATGGGTTTAGAGATTTTAGAACTGATGAGTCAAAGGTGTTCTGTTTTGATTGATCACCACCCTAAGGGAGATCTCTGGGACATCGCCCATTTAAACTTTGCTAATCCGCTGGCTGCTTCTACCACTGAAATTCTTTATTTTCTTTTTCAGTCCCTGGAAATACCCATCAACCATCATGTGGCAACGGCCTTGCTGACCGGGCTTTTAACTGATACCAATATTTTTTGTAACTCCAATACGACGGCTCTTTCTCTTCGCATCGCCGCTCATTTAGTCAGTTTGGGCGCCAAAAGAGGGGAGATTATTCGCCATGTTTTTGGAGGTAAAAATTCAGATGTTTTAAGATTGTGGGGTCGGGCGTTAAGTCGTCTCCGCTATAACAAAAAATATTCCTTGCTGGTGACCTTTTTAAAAAGCGAAGATTTTTTGGAGTGCGGTGTGCCGGAGGAAGCGGCGAGTGGAATTGTCAATTTTTTAAACCTTAACCTTTTCGGTCCTTCTTTGGTCTTGCTTTTGGTCGAAAGGACTGGTAAAATCAAAGGTAGTTTAAGAACCCAAAAAGAAAATCTTGACCTTTCTCAATTAGCTCAGATTCTCGGTGGTGGCGGACACAAAAAAGCAGCAGGGTTTGAAGTAGAAGGTCAGCTGAAAAGTGAAAAAGGCAATGTTTTTGTTGTTTAGCCGGGGTGGTGTAATTGGTAGCCACGCAAGACTTAAAATCTTGTGAGCCCAATAAGCTCGTGCGGGTTCGAGTCCCGCCCCCGGCACCACCGCGAGGAATTGTCAGGTTCGCCTCGCCTGCTACGGCGGGCTCGGCGACCAAATTGTAGGGAATTTTTGCTTCAAATTGCCACTTTCAATTCTGAATTAATGGAAAGAAAATTTTTAGGGGCACTCGACACTTGACTACTACCACAATAGAGAGGAGGAAATTATTATGAAAGAAACAACAAACCAATCAGGTATGTCAACGAGTATGGTTATTGGGATTGCGGTTATCGTTGCAATTGTTTTTGGTGGCGGCGCTTACGTCTATGTCAACAACAAAGCGGAAAAAGAGAAAAAGGATTTGAAGGCCCAAATTACTGAATTACAGAGCCAAATTTCAAGTGGAACGACCGCAACAACAGTACCGAGTTCTGCGACAAGTGCAACTGCTGATGAAACAGCAAGCTGGCAAACTTATACAAATACGAAGTACGGATATTCAATAAAGTACCCACCAGATTTTCACGCACAAGAGGGCACTATGTTCGGTAATATAGATGCTACTCCAGACAGCCGCTCGATTTTTATCACGGATGGTAAACTCACTGTGAGCATTGATCCTGATGTTAATTCAAGTGGAGAATCTTCGATCAGCGGGATAACGGTAGATAAAGGGCTGGTAGAACTTGCTCAGTTAGCAGAAAACAATTATAAGAATCAGACACCAGGATCAGTAGAGTTTGTGAAGTTTTCTTATCTGAAAAAATCATATCCTTTTGCAACGCTTGCTGGATATATGGAGGGAATAATCGATAATACTAAAGGGTCAGAAGACTATGGTAAATATTCCGAATCCTATCGTTTGCAGACTAAGCATGGTAGCAAGATCTTTGAAGTGATGTATAACAATAAGATAGCGAAGGCCAATAAGGATAGCGCGGAATTCAAAGCCGGAATAGATCTGATGGAAAAAATAATATCTACTATTCAATTCACCAAATAAAGAATTCGCCGCCAAAGAACTAATCTGATAAGATTTTACGAGCGAGAGGAATCTCGCTCGTAAAAGTTGAGATTGTTAAAGTTCAGAATTCACGGCTGGAAATTTCGGGGGTTTTCACCCCGCCTTCGGTGGCGAAATACGTTCGACTCGCACCCGGGGCGCCAACTCGGAAATGTTAAATTTTGGGAGTTCGCGCCGCCTTCGACGGCGACCAAATTGTAGGGAATTTTTGCTTCAAATTGCCACTTTCAATTCTGAATTAATTGAAAGAAAATTTTTCACCTTTTTTGTTTGCAGAAATTCTTGGAAATTTCTGTTTTTTTGTTGTATTTAAGCCAGTTTAAGCTAATCTGCCCTGGACTATTGACAAATATCCTATAATATGCTATACTTTCTTATTCAGAATTGAGTAGCGAGTTTTTGGATGAAGCTCCAAGAATTTCGCTCCAAATCTGAATTAGCACCTTGAAAAGACGAGAGAGAAGCACTTCCCTCCTTTGCCGCTCAAGTGGGTAGCGCCTTGAGTATCAAAATACTTGGTATTCAGCGCGCTACTCACGGTGAGTGGCAACTCGCGGCGGTATTGCCGCAATTCACGCCCACGGGGTGTCCGCAAGGACAAATCCACCCCCACGGGCAAGAATAAGGAGGAAGTAAAATGAAGCACATCATGCTATCGAACGCATGGGAATTCGGAACCGATCCGTTTCCGGCCTACAGGGTTAACCTTGTTTACGGCCGGAACAAGAGGGACCGCGAGTTCCTACCGGTGAAGGACGTGACCCCGATGACGCAGTACACTGTGACGGCGGACTACGGGAAGACCGTTCTTTACATCGGCACGGATAAGACGGCGGCGGAATCGGCGAAGGCGAAGTACGATGCCGCCAAGAGGGTCGAGAAGCCGGAGTCCTCGTGGACACCGACTGCCGATCTGAAGGCCGGCCTGCCGACGCTCCCCGAGGGCAAGTTCCGCGTCATCAAGACGAAGGAGAAGGGCACCATCCTTGTGGTGCCGGGCGAGGACAAAACGAATCGCTGTCTCCTCTTCGTCGGGTGCGCGGGTGGATTCCGCGGCGGTGTATCCGTTCTGAAGGACGGCACCACTGGTACGATCCTTAAGACCTGCTCCGCGGGTAATGCCTGCGAAAGCTCGACCGAGGTGATCGTGCTTCTCGAGCCCGGTCAGTCCATCGCATTCTGGACCCATGGCCGCCACACCGACGAGGTGTACCAGTACACCTGGAACGGTGTGGAAGTGGAGAAAAAGCATTTCTCCAAGCCCGAGTGGGACAACCGGAACGTTGAGCCCGAAGGGGCAGAAATTCTGTAAAGGAGGAAATCGCGCAAGCGACTTTCTCCTTCGCGATGTACACCGTCGCCTAGCCCAAACTCTTTCGCTTCAAACCATGCCCCCTGCGGAATTCGTCAACGACGAAAACTCCAAAGGGGGCTTTTTCTTTTTGTAAAAGTGCTTAAGAGCACACCGCTGAGAAGAATCTATTTTGCTTTCAGTGACGATTTGTTACAATACCCTTGAGGATCGTTCGATGAATAGCCAAAAAGTAAGACAAAAATTTCTTTCCTTTTTTATGCAGAAAGCGCATCAAGTTGTTCCGCCTGCCTCTCTTGTTTCCGAGGATTCGACAACCCTTTTTACCACCGCCGGAATGCAGCAATTTAAACAGTATTATCTTGCTCCTGAGTTAGCGCCGGCTCCTCGTCTTGTTACGATTCAACCTTGTTTCCGCACTTCTGATATTCAAGAAGTAGGGGATGAAAAACATTTGACTTTTTTTGAGATGTTGGGCAACTTTGGTTTTAATGATTATTTTAAGAAGGAGGCGATTGGATTTGCCTGGGAGTTTCTCACCAAGGAATTAAAAATACCCGCCTCCCACCTGATAGCGACCTACTTTGCTGGAGAAAAAGGGTTACCCGAAGATCATCAATCCTTGGCGATTCTGAAAACCCTAAAGGGTTTAAAAAAAATTGTTCCTGGGAAAATAGAGGACAACTTTTGGAGTTTAAACACCGAAGGATCGCCCGGTGGTCCCACCGTCGAGTTTTATCTTGAAGATGTTGAGATTTGGAATCTTGTTTTTAATCAATATCTTGTCAAACAAGGCGCCTTCCAACCAGCCAAATATCAAGGTGTTGATACTGGAATGGGATTGGAGCGGTTGGTGGCGGTTTTGGAGGAAAAAAGGGATTTGTTTGAGACAGAATTCTTTTTGTCCTTGATTAAAACACTCGAATCCCTCTCGGGGCAACAATATTCAAATCAAAAGAGATCCTTTCGAATCATTGCCGACCACACAAAAGCAGCCACCTTTTTAATTGCTGAAGGGGTTTTGCCTTCTAATAAAGAGCATGGATATTTGGTCCGGCGGTTGATTCGGCGGGCGGTAGTCAAAGGACATCAATTAGGCATCCAACGGCCTTTTCTTTCTTCTTTGTTGCCACCGATTTTGGATTTTTATCGAGAGGTTTATCCGCAACTATCCCATCGCAAACAAGAGCTCTTTAAGGCGATTACCGAAGAAGAGGGACGATTTCAAAGAACGCTTGGTCGGGGATTAAGGGAGTTTCAAAAAATGGCTGAAAAAGAGATTTCAGGCAGAATCCTTTTTGACCTTTATCAGACCTATGGTTTCCCTTTAGAGTTGAGTCTGGAGTTAATTAAGGAACACCACCTTGTTCTTTCGCCAAACTATCTTCAAGAATTTGAGGAAGAAAAAAAGAAACACCAAGAGGCTTCGCGGATTGGTGCCGGTCTTTTTAAAAGCGGTCTCGCTTCTTTTGGTCCCCAAGAAACCAAATATCATACCGCGACCCACCTTTTGCTGGCGGCGTTGCGTCTGGTTTTGGGTAAGGAGGTGGTTCAAAAAGGCTCTAATATTACCGCTTCTCGTTTACGTTTTGATTTTGCCTATCCTCGCAAGTTGACGGAAGAGGAGTTAAAAAAGGTAGAAGAGCTGGTCAATCAAAAAATCCAAGAAAACCTACCGGTGACAATGGAAGAACTGTCTCTACAGGAAGCGAAACAAAAAGGGGCTTTGGGGGTATTTGAACATAAATATGGGGAGAGGGTGAGGGTTTATCGCATCGGCCAATTCTCGAAAGAGATTTGTGCTGGTCCGCATGTTCAATCCACCGGTCAGTTAGGGGTTTTTCGGATTATCAAGGAAGAAGCCTCTTCTGCCGGGATAAGGCGGATTAAGGCTGTTTTAGAGTAGTTTTGAAGCTGTTTTGACTTCAGGGGTCGTTTTTGATAATATCATTTGTGATGGAGCAAAATGGCGCTGTTTCGTTTGTTTAATTCCGAAAAGGCAAATTTGGCCTTAGCTTTGGATATTGGAACTGAATTTGTGAAAGCCTTGGTTTTTCGTCTGGAGGGGGAAAAGGGTTATGTTACGGGAGTGGGTCGGAAGCGGCAACGTCTTTCGGATATGCAAGGTGGGATGGTTACTGATATTCAGGGGGTGATTAAAACCTGCGAGGAGGCTATTTTGGAGGCCTCTCAGGAAGTCAGTCAAGAAGTAGAACAGACGATTGTTGGAATTGCTGGTGAATTGGTTAAGGGTTCGACGACCACGGTGCGATATCGGCGCGATAATCCTAAGGAGAAAATTAGTTTTAAGGAGTTGAAGGAAATTGTTGAGAATGTTCAAGAGAAAGCATTTGGTAAGATTCGTTCGCAACTTGCTTGGGAGACAGGTTATCGGGAATTGGATGTCCGCCTGGTTAACGCTGCCGTTGTTGATGTCAAGATTGATGGTTTTAAGGTGGTCAATCCTTTAGGATTCCAGGGCAAGGAAGTGGAGATTGGAATCTTTAATGCCTTCGCTCCCATTGTCCATTTGGGCGCCTTAGAGACGATTGCTGATGAATTGGGGCTCGACCTTCTTTCAATTGCCGCGGAGCCATATGCAGTTGCCCGTTCGGTCGGTCTCGAAGAAAAACCTGATTTCGCCGCCATTTTTATTGATATGGGTGGTGGGACCACTGATATTGCCGTGGTGCGCAATGGGGGTGTTGGGGGAACCAAGATGTTCGCCTTAGGGGGGCGGGCTTTTACCCGGCGCATTTCTGAGCTTTTGGGTCTTTCTTTTGAAGAAGCAGAACGGTTAAAAATTGAATATTCCCAGGGGCGTCTTGATGCTGAAATGCGACAGAAAATCGCGGACATTATTGCTCCAGATGTGGAGGTTTGGCTTTCTGGTGTAGAGTTAACCCTGACTGATTTTGCCCTTGACCTTTTGCCCTCCAAGATTCTTCTCTGCGGAGGAGGTTCTGAGTTGCCTGAAATTAAAAAGGCCCTTTTAAGTTCTGAGTGGGTCGCTCGTTTACCCTTTGCCAAGCCTCCCTCGGTCCGCTTTCTAAAACCAGAAGAAGTTGTTAATATAAAAGACGAGACCCAAAAATTAAAAGGCCCGGCTGATATCACCCCAATGGCCTTAGCTAATTTAGCGCTTGATCTTGCGGGCGAGGAAACCGTGGTCGAGGGGTTGCTATCAAAAGCAGTCAGGGCCCTCAGAAGATAATTGAGTATGGAAAAGATTATCTATTTAGATTCAGACGAAGAAATTACCTCGGTCTTGGATAAAGTGAAGAAAGCTGAAAGTGCTCAGTTAATTTTGGTTGTTCCCAAAGGGGCCACCTTAATTCAGTCTTTGGTCAATTTAAAGCTTTTGGTCAAAAAGGCTTCGGAGTGGAAAAAGACAGTCGCTTTGGTCACCGCCGACCGCACTGGTCGTAACCTTGCTTCTCTGGCTGGCTTGACTGTTTATTCTGACTTAAAAGAGCGACGCAAGATTGAGCCTCAGACACCACCGCCACCTCCCACTGAAGGAGTGGTTGTTAAAACCTATGTTCCGATGACAGAGCAAATAGAAGAGCCTCTGCCCTCTTCCGTTCCTCAAGAAAAACCAGTGGAGAAAGTCAAAAAGAGACCAGTTCCGAAAACAAAACCACCTTCTTGGGTTCCTGTTGGTTTTTGGCTCAGTCTTTTAGCCAGCTTTGGTCTCATCTTCTTGGTTCTTTATCTTCTTCTCTCGCGGGCGACCGTGACAATTAAATTAAAAACAGAGCCATTGAGCCAAACAACTGATTTTTCTGTTAACCAAGATGTGAAGGAGGTGGATGTCAACGGAATGCTCATTCCCGGCGAGTTAAAAGTGGTCGAAAAAGAGGAAAGTAAAAGAGTCAGTGCTACGGGTAAAAAGAATGTTGGGGGTAAGGCTTCGGGATCGGTGGTGATTACAAATACTTTGAAAAATCCCGATGGTTCCGGGGTTGGTTTTAGTTTAAAGGCTCAAACTGCCCTGGTTGATCAGAAGACAAAAAAGGTTTTTTTAACCAATACCGCCGTGAGTGTTCCTCCTTTGACTTACTCGTGCGATGTAACAACCGGCATTTGCCAACCTCGACCCGGGACTGTTTCTGTGAGGGTGACAGCGGAGCAAGCAGGGGAAGCCTACAACATTGCTCCTTCTCAGTTTTCTATTCCCGGTTTGGGAACCAATGCTGTTTCTGCCTCAAGTTCCGAGCCAATGGTTGGAGGATATGATAAATTCGTCTCAGTGGTTTCCGAAGATGATATTAATAAAGCCAAGGATGAACTGATTCAAGACCTGGCTAACAAAGCCAAAGAGGAGCTTAAATCAACACTGAAAAAGGGACAGAAATTGCTAGAAGGGGCGATTTTTCAAGAAGTGATTTCGGTTTCGACCAATGTTCCTGTAAATACCACAGTTCCTGACTTTGAGACAAGGGTACGTCTTCGATTGACCACTTTGGCTGTCGCAGAAGGGGATTATAAAACCTTGTTAGGACAGTTTTTAGAGCGGGTCATCCCTGAAGATAAACAACTTGTGCCGGGTTCTGACTCAGTTTCTTTAAATCTGATTGCTTATGATGCTTTAAAACAGACTATGAGGGTGAGGGCGACAATTAACGCCAAGATTGCTCCTAAAATGGATACCGAAAGGTTGAAAAAGGCGATTGCCAAAAAGTCTATTTCTCAGGCAACAACCTACTTAAAGAATTTAGCCGAGGTAGAAAGCGTTCAGGTTAAAATTTGGCCTTCCTGGGCGAAGGCATTACCTTCGAGCGAAAAGATTAAAATCAATTTTCTTTTATGAAAAGGATTTTGGGAATTGATTTCGGGGCAAAGCGTGTTGGTTTGGCTATCTCTGATCCTACAGGAAAAATTGCTCAACCTTACGGCACGCTTTTGAACCATTCGTCTGCTTTTTTGGTTGAGAAGATTAAAGAGATTTGCCAAAAAGAAGGGGTGGGCGAGGTGGTAATCGGATTCCCTCTTACCTTGAAAGGTGAGGTTAAGATAGAAGCAGAACGGGTGAAAAAATTTGTCCTCAAACTTGCTCGAGAGATTGACCAGCCGGTCCTCTTAGAGGATGAACGTTTTACGACAATAGAAGCAAAAAGGCTTTTAAAAGAAGGAGGAAAAAAGGGATATCAGGGGAACATTGATACTATGTCCGCAGTTTTAATTCTCGCCCAATATTTAGAAAAACGATGAAGCGTTCATATTTTTACTTGATTACGGTTTGTTTTTTAATTCTTTGTTTATCGATTGCTTTCCTCTTCGGAATCTCACCTTCTCATAGGCGGACTGGCGAGGTATATTTTGAGGTTCAGCCAGGGCAGTCTTCGTTTGAGGTTGCCGAGAATCTGAAAAGGCAAGGGTTGATCAAGTCAAAATGGCTGTTCGTTTTCTTTTTAAAAATAAGCAAAGGAGTAATTCAAGCAGGTACTTATCAACTGAATAGTTCGATGAATCTTTTTCAAATCACCGCGGAAATCAAAAGTGGTCGAGTGGAGGAGTATACAGTGACCTTTCCTGAGGGATTAACGATTAAAGAAATGGCTGAGATTCTGAAAAAGAAGGACATTCTTTCAGAGGAGGACTTTCTTAAGGAGGCTTCTCTGGTTGTTCAATACCAAGAGCGTTTCCCCTTTCTTAAAGGAGTTCGAGTGAATAATCTCGAGGGTTATCTTTTTCCCGATACCTATCGTTTTAGTTTTCACCCAACAGCTACTGAAATTGTCACAAAGATGCTTGAAAATTTCGATCGCCGAGTGAATCAAAATTTGGAGGACAAGATTAGGCAACAAAACCTTACCTTGAACGAGGTAGTGATTCTCGCTTCAATTGTGGAAAGGGAAGCGAAAAAAGAAGAAGATCGACCCATAATCGCCTCAGTTTATCTCAATCGGTTAAAAAAGGGAATGAAACTTGAAGCAGACCCGACCATTCAATATGCCAAAGGAAATTGGCAGCCAATAACTAAGGCAGAATATCATTCCGTTGATTCTCCCTATAATACCTATCGATATGGCGGGCTTCCGCCCGGACCAATCGCTAATCCTGGTCTCAAGTCGATTCTTGCGGTACTTCAGCCGGCCAAAACCGACTTTCTCTATTTTTTCCACACAAAGAGTGGCGAAGCAATTTACAGCATAACCGAGGCTGAGCACGAGAAGAAAAAACAAAAATATCTCTTGCGCTGAATTAAAAGATTCTTTAGGGATAGTTGCTTTTTCCTTTTAAACCATTATATTTAAAGATACAATAAATATACGGATACGGAGTAATGATGTTAAATCGCTTTTGGGGTTTGCTATCCCACGATCTCGGCGTTGATTTAGGTACCTCCTCAACCCTTGTTTATGTGAAAGGGAAAGGAATTGTGATTCGCGAGTCTTCGGTTGTGGCGATTAACCAAAAGACGAAACAGATCTTGGCGATTGGGGATGAGGCAAAAAAGATGGTTGGGAGAACGCCCGCCCATATTGTTGCTGTTCGTCCACTGGTTGATGGAGTGGTTTCGGATTTTGAGGTGACTGAGCAGATGTTGCGTTATTTTATCGAACGAGTGCATCGCCAAACGTTCACCATTTTTCCTCGCCCACGGGTGGTGATTGGTATTCCTTATGGTGTCACAGAAGTGGAAAGGAGGGCGGTGGAAGAGGCAGCGGTGAACGCTGGCGTGAGAGAGGTCTTTTTGATTGAGGAGCCAATTGCGGCCGCGATCGGCGCCCGTTTACCTGTTCAAGACGCTTCGGGAAGTATGGTGGTGGATATTGGAGGGGGGACCACCGAGGTAGCGGTTTTGTCATTGGGAGGAGTGGTTGCTTCCCGTTCTATTCGAATTGCCGGTGATGAAATGAATGAAGACATTTTAAATTTTGCCAGGGATGAATTTAATCTTCTTCTGGGTGAAAGAACAGCCGAGGAGATTAAAATCAATATTGGTTCAGCAATGCCATTAGAACAACCAGCCAAGATGACCATCCGTGGTCGTGATTTGGTTACGGGCTTACCCAAGGAGATTTCTATTTCTGATGATCAGGTGCGCGAAGCGCTCAAGCGTTCAGTAGGAGCGATTGTTGAGGCAGTTAAGGCAACCATTGAAGAAACACCACCAGAACTCGTTGCTGATATTATGGAACAAGGCATTACTCTTTGTGGAGGTGGTGCTCTATTAAAAGGCTTGGATCGATTATTAGCTCAAGAGACGGAAACAGTGGTTAATGTTGCTGATGATCCCCTGACCGCAGTAGTCAGAGGTTGCGGTATTGTTTTGGAAGATTTGGATAATCTCCGAGAAGTACTTGTTCCCTCTCTTGAACAAGGTCTATGATGAGAAGGAGAGAAATCAGTTTGTTTCTGGGTTTGGTTTTGGTCTTATTCCTCTTTTCCCCACCGGGTAGAGGCCTTTTTTTGAGGGTTTCAAAGCCGATTATGACAATCTTGGTCCAGGCAGGTCAGACGACTATCGCCGTTCCCGCGAGGTTTTTCGCTAGCCTGAGTGATATCAATACATTGATTCGTGAAAATGAAGAGTTAACCAAAAAGGTCCGTCAATTAGAAGCCGAACGTGCCTTTCTGGTGGAAAAGGAAAGAGAAAATGAGATCTTAAGAGAACAATTTAAATTCCTTCAAAACCAACACCTAAACGTGATTGCCGCTAATGTGATCGGTCGGTTTGTTGATTTACAATATCTTATCCTCGATCGAGGAAATCAGGACGGAATTCGGCAAGGGCAAGTTGTTCTTTATCAGGGTTGGTTGGTGGGGAAAATCGTTGAAGTCAACCCCACTACTTCCAAGGTTGCTCTTGTTAGTAATCCTTCTTTGGTAGTCCCAGTGATTAGTCAAGAGACACGTCAAGCAGGATTGGTTAAAGGAGAGCTGGGTTACGGACTTATTATGGAGGAAGTTCCAAAAGAAAAACCGCTTCAAGTCGGGGAAAATGTGGTTACTTCGGGTTTGGGAGGCGAATTTCCGAAAGGACTTTTGGTTGGTCAGATCCAAAAAGTAATCTCTTCTTCAGCAGATTTGTTTCAAAAAGCCTCCCTGTCTTCTATTGACTTAAGAAAACTTGAAATTGTTTTTGTGACTTACTAATGATGCGGATTATTATTCATTTAGGTTTGTTGTATTTGTCCGTTTTATTTTCAATCACTTTTTTGCCCTATTTTGGCATTATTTTCCCACCCGCTAATTTTCTTTTGACGATCGCCACATTTTTGTTGTTTAGAGGCGATTTGAAAAATTCCCTTTTTTGGGCTGTTTTTGGGGGGATTTTATTGGACTTGTTCTCCAGCGGTTTTCCATACAACTTTTTAATAACGAGCGTTATTATTTTGTTGTACATCTACTTAACACGCTTTTTATTTGAAATTGCTAATACTTATTTCTATTTGGCTTTATGTTTTTTGGGTAGTCTGCTGTTATCATCGTTGATCAATGTGATGATTTTCCGTTCTTTTTTCTTTTTCCAAACAATTGAGATTGCGATTGTTTCTGCTCTGTTCGGCTTTCTTTTATATTTTTTTGATTTGATCAGGGGGTTAATCAGAAAATGAGCGATAGCCCTTTCTTAAAATCTTTTCTGCCCGGTAAAAAAAGGATGATTCGTCAACAATCGGAGGTTGAGATTGAACCAGAGGTTGATACAGAAGAAGAATTAGAACCGGAAGAGAGTTCTTCAAAAAAGAAAATTGTTTTCTTATACCCGGTCATTGCGTTGTTTTGCTTATTGTTGTTTGGCAGAAGTTTTCAATTGCAAGTGATTCTTGGTGGTTTTAATCAACAACGGGCGGAAGAAAATCGTCTTCGCATCAGAATAAAAGAAGCGCCGCGAGGCATAATTTTCGATCGTCACCTTTCTCCTTTAACAAAAAACGTGCCTGCTTTTTTCTTAGAGATCTATCCGAATGAACTGCCGGCCCGAAAAGCGGACAGGTTGTCTCTTTATCAAAAAATCCATGAGAAACTGGGTCTCCCTTTTTCTCAATTGCAAGAGGTGGAAAAGCGGATATTAAACCAAGAGCCTGTTGTGCTTAAGGCAAATATGAGTCAAGAAGAAGCAATTCTTTTGGAGAGTAAAATGACTGAACTGCCTGCAATTAAGATTAGTGTGAAGCCCCAGCGAGAATACCCTTCTGATTCTGCCTTTTCTCATATTTTAGGATATGTAGGAGACAAAAAAGGACAAATGGGTTTGGAGGCCTATTACGATTCTTATTTGAGAGGACAAGATGGCAAAGAAGAGATTGAAGTAGACGCGCTGGGGCGGGTTAAACGGATGCTCTCTTCCGTCGATCCTCAACCAGGAGCCGATTTAATCCTCTCTATCGATTTTGGTTTACAACAGCAGATGACGAAATCGCTTGCTTCTATGTTGGAGAAAACAAAGACCAAAGCAGGGGCCGCGATTGCTTTAAATCCTCAAAATGGTGAAATCTTGGGCTTGGTTTCCTTGCCGGCTTATGACAATAACCTATTCGCTCGAGGAATTCAAAAAGAGGAATATGAGCATCTTGTTCAGGATCCAACCAAGCCAATGTTTAATCGAGCAATTGCCGGTCTTTACCCGCCTGGGTCGGCGATTAAACCGGTGATAGGGGCGGCTGCTCTGGCCGAGAAGATTATTACTTCTGAAACATTTATTCACGACCCAGGGACGATTGTCATTACCAATCCTTACAATCCAGCCATCACCTATCGTTTTAATGATTGGAAGCCAGGCGGACACGGTCGAGTGGATCTCCTCACTGCCATTGAGCAATCCTGTGATATTTTCTTCTATGCTTTAGGGGGAGGGTGGCAACAGATTCAGGGTTTAGGTGAAAAGAAATTAGGAGTATGGCTTTCTCGTTTTGGCTTGGGGGCAAAGAGTGGGATTGATTTACCGGGCGAAAATGAGGGGTTTGTGCCGAGTGCTAGGTGGAAAGAAGAGGTGAAAAAGGAGATCTGGTATCAGGGGGATAGTTATCACCTTGCGATTGGGCAAGGAGATCTTTTGGTCACCCCTTTGCAAGTAGCCCAATACACTGCTTATTTTGCTAATGGTGGGATTGTTTTCCAACCTCACCTTGTTTCCGAAATCCACCCGCCAAACAAAGAAGCGATTAAGACAAGACCAAAGGTGGCGATTCAAAACCTAATCTCCCCAGAGAATACCGGACTTATTCGAGAGGGGATGCGACGGGTCATTACCCAAGGAACAGCCAGAAGTCTAAACAACCTTCCCTTTACCTTGGCCGGGAAGACTGGTACTGCTCAAAACCCGCATGGTCAGCCTCATGCCTGGTTTACTGCCTTCGCTCCCTATGAGAATCCTCAAATTGTCACTGTCGTGTTAGTTGAAAATGGAGGTGAAGGAACATCAACCGCTGTTCCAGTTACCCGAGAGATACTAGAATATTGGTATACCCATCTTTATCATCAAAATCAATGAGGTAAAAATGCCTTTGGTTTTAGACGGAAGGAAGGTAGCAGAAACAATTTATCAACACCTGCGTCCCTTGGTTCATCGATTAAAAAGACAGGGGATTATCCCAGGTCTGGCAGTGGTTTTGATTAATTCAGATGTTGAGAGCAAGATTTTTGTTCAACAGAAAGTCAAAGAAGGGCAAAAATTGGGCTTGATGGTTCAGGTCTTTCGTTTAAGTAAACAGGCGACCGCTGATGAGGTGAAAAAACTACTGAAAGAGCTGAACCACTGCAAAGAGATTGACGGTATTGTGGTTCAACTCCCCCTCCCTTCTCATTTGGATTCCGAAGAGATTTTGGAAATGGTTAATCAAGGGAAAGATGTTGATGGCTTGACCAGAAACTCCCCCTATCCACCTCCTTGTGCGAGCGGTATTTTGAGAATCCTTCGGTTCTATAAGATTGACTTAAGAAAACAAAAAGTAGTGATTGTGGGGAAAGGAAGATTGGTCGGTCAGCCTTTGTTGCGCTTGCTTCAAGCCAAAGGAAGGGACGTTGTCGCTGTTGCTCCTTTTGACCAAAACTTTAAAGCATTACTGGCTCAGGCCGATCTGATTATCGGAGGGGCTTCCAAGAAAGGGATTATTAGTTCCAGGATGGTTAAAAAAGGAGTGGTGATAGTCGACGCGGCGAAAAACTGTCAACCAGAAGTCAGAATCAAAGCAAAGGCGATTACGCCACCAGTGGGGGGAGTGGGCCCGGTTACAGTGGCAACCCTTTTAGAAAATGTTGTCTACTCAGCTTGTCGAAGAGCAAAGATATCTCCAACTACCCTTTAAGATAAGGACTCTTGACGGATACCCTTCTGTTTTTTAAAATATCTTTTACCCCGTGGGTATGAGGGTATGACTGTTTTTTGGATACTCCCACGGGAGAAAGGAGTAGTTATGAAACCAATTTATCTTTCTGAGGAAGGATTGGAAAAACTGCAAAAAGAATTGGCTGAACTGAAAAATATTAAACGGAAAGAAGTGATTAAAAGAATCCAAGAAGCGCGGTCTTATGGTGATTTAGCTGAAAACACCGAATACGAGTCAGCCAAAGATGAACAAGCCTTTATCGAAGGTCGGATTTTAGAATTGGAAAACCTGATTAAAAGTGCGAAGGTGATTTCCAAATCTCAAAGTGAAAAGGTAGCGATTGGGAACACTATCCGGTTAATAGATGAAACGGGACAAGAAGAGACCTTTACTTTGGTCAGTCGAGTTGAAGCCGATCCTTATCAAGGTAAAATTTCATATGACTCCCCTTTGGGCGCCGCTTTGCTTGGTAAATCAGTGGGGGATGAAATTAGAGTTAGGGTACCGTCTGGCGAACGGAGATATAAAATTACCCAGCTTTTATAACCCTTTTGCGAGAGATTGCGTTGGGCGCCTTCTTTTTGTAGAATTGTGATTAGGAAAGAAAACCAATGATGTGGTTTGAAGAATTGGCCAGGGAAATTAAGGAGAAAAAGAAGGATCGACCTATTCGATTTTTTGTTTCGACAATGGTTACTCCTTCTGGACCGATTCATCTCGGGAATTTGAAAGAGGTTATGATCGGTCATCTGGTGGCGATGGCTTTGAAAAAGGCAGGTTGTGAGGTTTCTTTTAATTTTTTCGCCGACAATTATGATTACCTTCGCCGGTGTTATCCCTTTCTTCCCGCTTCTTACCAACGATATGTTGGCATTTCTCTTTCTGAGGTTCCTGATCCTGAAGGGTGTCATAAAAGTTATGATCAACATTTTCTTCAACCATTTTTAAAGGCCTTATCCATTTTGGAGATCCGACCCCAGATTCACTATATGGACCAGCTTTACAAAAGCGGAGTTTATGCCCCTCTGATTAAAAAGGCTTTGGAGAGTCGCGAGCAAATTGCCCAAATTATTAGTCGGATTAGTGGAAGAACCTTACCCAAAGATTGGTCCCCTTTTATGCCTCGCTGTCGCCGTTGTCAAAAAATTTCCACGACCACAGTCAAAGAAGTGGATTTCCAACATAACACTGTTTTTTACCAATGTCAGTGCGGAGACAAAGGAGAGTCCGATTTTGCCAAGGGCGAAGGTAAACTTGTTTGGCGCGTTCATTGGCCAGCAGGATGGAAGATATTTGGGGTGGATGTTGAAGGATTCGGTAAAGATTTGGGAACGCGCGGCGGAGCCTATGATACGGCTAAGGTGATTGTGAAAGAGGTTTTTCAAGGCGAACCTCCTTTTCCGATTCCTTATGAGTGGGTTTATTTGAAAGGTCAAGGCAAGATGGCGGGTTCGACCGGCATAGGCTTGATCCCTTTAGAAGTTTTAGAAGTTTTACCGCCCCAAATTTTAACCTATTTTTACCAACGGACCCGGCCAAATCGTCATCACGAGTTTGATCTTCAAAAAACAGTGCTTGAGCTTTGGGATGAATTTGGGGGATTATCTGGGATTCCTGTTCGTCACCTACTGATGACCATTCAGAGTCATCATTCTTTTGATTCTACTTTAGATAGTTTGAAGAGAACAGGTTACGAGCAGGTGGTTAAGGAAAAAGAAGAGCAGATTAAAGAAGAGATTCCTTACCTAAGAAAATGGTTAGAAAAATATGCCCCGAATGAGTTGCGTTTTCAGGTTCAAAAAACATTACCCCAGGTTCGATTAACTGATAACCAGAAAAAATTCCTGTCTAACTTTTTAAAGACGGTCGTCGAGAAAAAAATGACAAGCGGTGAGGAGATGCATCGAGAACTCCACTCGCTCAAAAAACAACTCCAAATCCCACCTCAGGAAGCTTTTTCTGCCATCTATCGAATTTTCCTGGGCCAAGACTACGGACCGCAGGCGGGTTGGTTTTTGGCTGGGTTAGATCGGCGGTTTTTGGTGAGAAGGTTACAAGAAGCGGTTGAAAAATTATAATTTTATTTAGAGACCAATTAGTGAGATAATAAATAAGTAGATGTTAGATATCAAATATTTACGCGAAAACCTTACTGTCGCCAAAAAAACGCTGGCGAAAAGAGGCGAAGGGCTTGATTTAGACGCGGTTTTGGAATTAGAGAAGCAAAGACGTCTTTTACTGCAAAAAGTAGAAAAAACACGAGCCCAGAAAAATCAGTTAGCCCAATCTGCCCCTTCTTCTGCAGTGATGCAAAAATCACTCAAGTTAAAGGAAAGAATCAAAAAACAAGAAGCAGAATTAAAGGAGGTAGAAGAGTTGTTTTATCAAAAACTGGCTTCGCTGCCCAATTTGCCTCATCCTTCCGTGCCTGATTATAAAGAGGGAACGCGAATAGAAAAGAAATGGGGCCAGCCGAGAACGTTTCCTTTTTCTGCTCGTTCTCACGAAGAATTAGGGGAGATTTTGGATGTGATTGATATTGTTAGGGCGGGTAAGGTTTCGGGTAGTCGGATGGGATATCTGAAAAATGAAGCCGCTTTCTTGGAGTTTGCTTTGGTCCGTTATTTGCTGGATAAATTGACAAAAAAAAGGTTTATTCCAATGGTCGTGCCTGTTTTGGTCAAAGAGAGGGCGATGTTTGGAACCGGTTTTTTCCCCACCGAAAAAATAGAATATTACAAGATGGCGGAAGATGATTTGTATCTTGCCGGAACAGCCGAGGTGGCTCTTTGCGCTTATCACACTGATGAGATTTTAGACGAAGAAAAACTGCCTTTAAGGTATTTGGGTTTTTCTTCTTGTTTCCGACGCGAGGCAGGTTCATACGGTCGCGATACCCATGGTCTTTTTCGTGTTCATCAATTTGATAAGGTAGAGATGTTTGTCTTTGCTTCAGAAAGAGATTCCTGGGAAGAGTTTGAGCAGTTGCAAAACACGGTAGAAGAGATTATGAAGGACCTACAACTCCCTTTCCAAGTGGTGAATATTCCGGCTAACGACTTAGGGGCACCGAATGCCAAAAAATATGATACCGAAGTATGGTTTCCAAGCCAAAAACGATACCGAGAGTTGACTTCCTGTTCTCATGATACTGATTTTCAGGCTCGCCGATTGAATATTCGTTATCGACACAAAGATGGTTCATTAAATTATGTTCACACCCTAAATTCTACCGCCTCGGCGATCGGCCGAACGATTATCGCTCTTTTAGAAAATCATCAGCAAGAAGATGGTTCTGTTTTAATTCCGAAGGCACTCCAAAAATATACCGGCTTTGCCCAAATTTTACCCAAGGAGCGAAAATGAAAATAGAAATTAAAACAGTTCACCACCTCAAGGTTTCAGAAGAGAATGCAGAATATGTCAGAAAAAAGTTGCAAAAATTTAAAAGAAGGCTGCCCCAAAACAGCAAGATTGAGGTGGTTTTTGAAGACCTCTTTGGTCCTCGTGGCGGGAAGGATAAGTTGGTTCACCTCCACCTTTATACCGAACCTTTATCTGACATTGTCCACCTGCAAGCAGAAAGTGAAGATTTTCGCAAGTCAATTGATTTGATTCAAGAAAAGCTGGAGAAAACGCTTGAGCAAGACAAAGACCACCACTGAAGTTTCCTTTTCTTGTTAGAATTTGAGATAATGATAAAAGGAGGAACAATGGAGCAACCCAAGCCCAATAAAGAATTAGTACCCGGAAGACCGCCCGAAATAGCAGAAGGGAATAAAAATGAGCAGGTAGTTCCTCCTTTGTCTCCCGAATCCCCCAAACCAACACCCCTTGCCCCACCCGTACCGTCTGAGGTTCTTCCCGCGACAAAGGAACCTTTGGGTAAGAACGTCTCTACAGTAGAATCTCATCCTCCAGTCTCACCCACCTTACCGTCCCAAAGTCAGGAGAGCATATTTCGGGGTCGCAGGATTCCCAACGATGCAAGTGCGGCCGAGAGAGCACAAGAATTAGAAAAGATACTTCGAAAGGCCCAAGAGGAGGCTCAAGAAAGATAACAAACAGATTTAAAGAGGGATAATGATTATTTTAATGATAGGGTTCTTGTTGATTCTGGTTGGGGGTGGCTTTGCTTTTTATTGGTTTCGGATTTATTTACCAGAGCAAGAGTGGAAAAACGGTTTGAATTTAAGGTATTTTTTGGTCTCAGTGCCCAAGGAAACAAAACCAGCAGAGACAGAAAAATCCCAAACCTTTCAAGAAGCGATTTCTGTCTTCGAGCAATTACTGGCTAACCTCTATGCAGTTGGTCCCAAAGAACGGTTGGCTTTGGAAATCATCGCCAAAGAAGGGAGAATTTGTTTTTATGTCGTTTGCAACAAAGATTTGAAAACCCTGGTTGAGAAACAAATTCACGGTTTTTATCCGGCTGCTCATATTGAAGAAGAGTCAGAATTTCGCTTTTTTAAAACAGAAAAAGGATTCATTCGGGTGGCCTATTTAGGATTGAAACGGTCATTTTTATATCCGATTAAGACCTATCTGAAGTTAGAATCAGATCCCTTGAATGCCTTGACCAATGCCCTTTCTAAGTTAGGGGAAGGATCCGAAGCAGCTGTTTCAGTTCTAATTCGTCCTATCACCAAAGAATGGCAAAAAAGGGTCCAAAAAGAAGCACGGTTAATTCAAGAAGGAAAGGGGTTCGAAAGCGGTTGGCGTTCTGCATTGCGGGACATCGGTTATGCTCTCAACGGGGAAAAAACAAAGGGAGAAAAACCTGAGGAACAAAAGGCGCGTCCCCTCACCCCGATTGAGGAAAATGCGGTTAAGGCTCTTCAAGAAAAGGCTCAAAAATATGGATTTGAAACCCAGGTGCGAATCATCACTGTTTCCCCCACCCAGACAGAAGCTGAAATGAATATTAATACCATTTTGGCCGCATTTAGCCAATTTTCTGCTCCGGAATTGAATCAGTTTGCCGTAGTCAAAACTCAAAACCTGACCCAGGCAGTCAAAGGATTTATTCTGAAATCATTCGATGGGGGCCCAAGAATCGTTTTGAATACAGAAGAGATTGCTTCCTTAATCCATTTGCCGACCCGGTTTATCGAGACTCCCAAGATTCATTGGCTGTTAGCAAAGAGACTCTCGCCCCCTCCCACATTGCCCACTGAAGGTACTTTAATAGGGATGAATGTTTATCGAGGAGAAGTTCAAGAAGTAAGAATTCAGGACGATGACCGCCGACGCCACCTTTATGCAATTGGTAAGACGGGTACAGGAAAGACAACCCTTTTTCTCCAGATGGCGGCCAGTGATATTAAGGCAGGTAAGGGAGTCGGCTATATTGATCCTCATGGAGATGCGATTGAAGCACTTTTGGCCCGGATTCCGCCAGAGCGGATTAATGATGTAATCCTGTTTGAGCCGGCTGATTTGGACCGGCCGATGGGGCTCAATCTGTTGGAGTGGAAAAGACCTGAGGAGAAAGACTTTTTGGTCGGAGAGTGGATCGCCATCTTTTATAAACTTTTTGACCCCGGTCGGATCGGGATTATTGGTCCTCAATGGGAACATTGGGGGAGAAACGCAGCGCTCACTGTGATGGAACAACCAGGTGGCGGAACCCTTCTTGAAATACCCCGACTGTTCACTGACGCTGATTTTAGAGAAAAAGCGATTGCCAACGTGGCTGATCCAGTGGTCAAGGCATTCTGGGTGAAACAAATGGCCCAAACTGCTGATTTCCATAAATCTGAGATGCTCAACTATTTTATTTCGAAATTCGGGCGATTTATGACCAATTATATGATGAGAAATATTATCGGTCAGACCCACTCGGCTTTTGATTTGCGCGAGGTGATGAATCAGGGGAAGGTTTTGTTGGTCAATCTGGCCAAAGGGAAATTGGGCGAAATCAACTCTTTTCTTTTGGGTTTGATTTTGGTTTCCAAGATCCAAATGGCCGCCATGTCCCGCGCTGATTTGCCCGAAGAGCAAAGGCGAGATTTTTATCTTTATGTTGATGAGTTTCAAAATTTCACCACCGATTCCTTCATCTCGATCCTTTCTGAGGCAAGAAAATATCGTCTTTGCTTGAATGTGACCAACCAATACATTGCCCAACTGGAGGAAGCAATCAGAAATGCAGTGATTGGTAATGCGGGAACCTTGATTACTTTTCGAGTGGGAGCTCATGACGCTGAGTTTTTGGTCAAAGAATTTGAAGGTCTTTCAGAGACAGACCTAATGAACCTTGATAACTATAATGCCTATATCAAGCTTTTAATTAATGGAGTGGCCTCAAAGCCTTTCTCTTTGAGGACAATTAAACCTTCTGGTGAAGGGGTTTCTTCCAGAATAGCGGAACAGGTCCGGACGCTTTCTCGGCTTAAATATGGGCGTGACCGCGCCGAAGTAGAAAAAGAAATCTATGAAAGGGCTCAGTTGGGGGAAGCACCACTGGAATCATCCGGTTCTGTCTGAAATAACCACCGGTTTGCATTATTATTACATAAGCCACAATATGCGTTTGTCCTCGCCTTTTTGGAAGTTTTTTAATTCTTCAGAGTCTGTTAAAATAAAAATATGCTTCATTTTTTAACCAAAATTTTCGATTCCAGCACCAGAGAGCTCAAAAAACTGCGTTTCGTTGTTGACCAAATTAATGCCTTAGAACCATCCATTCAACGCCTGACCGACCGCCAACTGAAAGAAAAGACAGACGAGTTTAGGGCGCGCCTTCAGAAGGGAGAGACCTTAGACCAACTTCTTCCTGAGGCTTTTGCGGTTGTTCGAGAAGCAGCCAAGAGAACCCTTGGTCAACGTCATTACGATGTTCAACTGATGGGCGGTATTGTTTTACATCAAGGGAAGATTGCTGAGATGAAGACCGGTGAGGGAAAAACCCTGGTCGCTACTTTGCCTTTATACCTTAATGCTTTAACCGGCAAAGGAGTGCATTTGGTCACGGTCAATGACTTTTTGGCTAAAAGAGATACTCAGTGGATGGGTCCGATCTATGATTTTTTGGGTCTTTCGGTTGGTTGTATTGGACATGAGCGGTCTTATCTTTTTGAGCGTCGCGAAAAGGAAATCAGGTTTGGAGAAGAGTTCAACCTGAGGCAGTGTAGCCGGAAAGAAGCCTATCAGGCAGATATTACCTATGGGCAGAATAATGAGTTTGGTTTTGATTATCTTCGGGATAATATGGTCTATCGTTTAGAAGATGTTGCCCAAAGAGCTCATTACTATGCCATCGTTGATGAGGTAGACTCAATTTTAATTGATGAGGCAAGGACACCTTTGATTATTTCGGCACCAGCAGAAGAATCGGCTCGGTTATATCAGACCTTTGCCCGCATTGTCCCCCAACTCCAGGAAGGTGTTGATTTTAATGTGGATGAAAAAATTAAAGCGGTTGCCCTGACCGATTCCGGAATTTCTAAGGTAGAAAAGGCGCTCGGTTTAAAAAATCTTTACACCGAAGGCGGCGTCGGGCTGGTCCATCATCTCGAAAATGCCTTAAAGGCACATGTTCTGTATCGAAGAGACCGAGATTATGTTATCAAGGATGGTGAAGTGATTATTGTTGATGAGTTTACCGGTCGACTGTTACACGGTCGACGGTATTCCGAAGGTTTGCATCAAGCCATTGAAGCAAAAGAAGGTGTGGAAATCAAACGCGAATCCGATACCTTAGCCACCATTACCTTCCAGAATTATTTCCGGATGTATGAAAAATTAGCCGGCATGACCGGAACAGCTGCCACCGAAGCAGAGGAGTTTTATACAATCTACCACCTTGATGTTGTCGTTATTCCCACCCATCGCCCAATGATTCGGAAGGACCTTCCTGATAAGATTTACAAAACCGAGGAAGCAAAATTTCAAGCAGTAGCCGAGGAGATTAAGGAGCGGTATCAGAAGGGGCAGCCTGTTTTGGTTGGGACAATCTCGATTGAAAAAAATGAATATCTTTCTGCTCTGCTTCATCGAGCCGGTGTTCCTCATGAGGTTTTGAATGCGAAGAATCACGAAAAAGAAGCTAAAATCATTGCCCAAGCGGGTAAGAAAAAGGCCGTCACCGTGGCTACGAATATGGCAGGAAGAGGTGTGGACATTATTTTGGGTGGCACGCCGCCAGCCGATCCTAAAGAACAAAAAGGGTGGCAAAAAGAGCATGAGGAAGTAGTTAAATTGGGTGGTTTGCATGTGATTGGTACTGAAAGGCATGAAGCCCGTCGCATTGACAATCAGTTGCGTGGTCGGGCTGGTCGTCAAGGAGATCCTGGTTCTTCTCAATTTTATGTCTCCTTAGAAGATGATTTGATGCGTATCTTTGGCGGGGAACGAATCAAGAAGATGATGGAGATAATGAAGTTTCCTGAGGATATGCCCATTGAGCATAGACTGCTTTCCAAATCAATTGAACAGGCTCAAAAGCGGGTTGAAGGTCATAACTTTGACATCAGAAAACATCTTTTAGAATACGATAATGCGATGAATAAACAACGCGAGTTGGTCTATCGGAAGCGGAGAGAGATTTTGGCGAACAAAAGCCTCAAGGATGAAATTTGGGAAATCATCAAAGGGGAGATTCAAAAAATTTGGCTGATTCACGTCGCCACCGAGACTCAAAAGATTTTTGAAAATATCAGTTCAATGCTTCCTGAGTTTTGTCAAAATGAGGTGGCTAAGTTGGCCCAACGAGAACCAGACGATTCGGTGTTGGAAGAACTTTTGAAGTTGGCGCAAAAGGCCTATGAGGAGAAAGAGCAACAATTGGGTCCTGAAATCTTTCAAGAAGCAGAACGAGTGGTTTACCTCAGAACCATCGATACCCTTTGGGTATTACACCTGAATGCGATGGAAGAATTAAGAGAAGGGATTGGTTTGCGTGGTTGGGGGCAGCGGGATCCTTTAGTGGAATACAAGTATGAAGCCCATCATCTCTTCCAACGCTACCTTGCGGCAGTTAAAGAACAAATCAGTAAAATGATTTATAAGATTGAGGTAGAAGTGCCAATGGTCTCTGAATTTGCTCAGAGGCGGTTGTCTGAGAAGGGTGCCGAGGAGGCTCTGGCAGCGGGCGCCTTTCTCGACTACCACCGCCAGCCAAGAGCGCAAGGTTCGATTGAGCCAAGCCCATCTTCAGGCTCGTTCGAAAGCAGGAATGAAAGAAAGGGAACGTCGGTGGTTCATAAAACAAAAATCGGTCGGAACGATCCTTGCCCTTGCGGCAAGATTAACCCCAAAACAGGTAAGCCCATGAAATATAAAAAGTGTTGTTATCCCAAATATGAATAAGTTGAATTAATTTTTAAAGGTGAGATAATAAAAGAGGATGATTGATTGTCAAAATGTTTGCAAATATTACGGCAAGATAAAGGCTTTAGATCACGTTTCATTTAAAATTAAGGATGGTGAGTTTGTCAGTTTGGTAGGACCTTCTGGAGTAGGAAAGACAACCTTTGTTCGCCTCTTAATCTGTGAAGAGAGACCGACCTCAGGTCGGATTTTGGTAGATAATCGCGACATTCATCTCATCCCCAAGAGTGAAATCCCTTTTTATCGGAGACAGTTGGGGGTTGTCTTTCAAGATTATAAACTGCTGCCAACCAAGACAGTTTATGAGAACGTCGCCTATGCGCTTGAGGTGATTGGCGCGTCAGCGCAGATGATTAAAGACCGCGTCGATGAGGTATTAAAATTGGTGGGTTTGGAGACAAAGGCTAAAAATTATCCCCGCGAGCTTTCTGGTGGCGAACAACAACGGACCTCTTTGGCCCGTGCTTTGGTTCACCAACCGAAGATTCTGATTGCGGATGAGCCAACAGGCAACCTTGACCCAATTACTTCCGGTGAAATTATCAACCTTCTTTTAAAAATTAACCAAAGAAAGACTACGGTCATTTTGGCTACCCATAGCCGGGAAGTCGTGAACGCTCTTCAAAAGAGGGTGATTGGATTTAAGGAGGGTCGTTTGGTTTATGATAAAGAACAAGGGTCTTACTTCATATGATTACTTTTTGGCGGATTCTTAAATTTGGTATTTTAAACTTTTGGCGCAATCCTTGGCTTTCGTTAGCCACCACCTTAACCTTAAGCACCACCCTTTTGATTATCTCGATTATTTTCTCTTTGATTTTGGTCACCCAAACAGTAACCCGGGCAGTAGAAGAAAAGATGGATATGACCATTTATCTGAAAGATGAGGCTTCTGAGGAACAGATTACAGAACTGAGACAGAAATTAAAAACCTTCCCCGAGGTTAAGGATGTGGTTTATCTTTCTAAAAATGATGCTCTTCAAATTTGGCAAAGATTACCATTTTCGCCAGAGACCAAAGAACAGGTTACGCCCGAAAGCAATCCTTTGCCCAGGAGTCTTCAGGTCAAGGTGAGTAATCCCGACGTGTTGGAAGAGATTTCCAATTATCTCTTACATTCTCAATGGTTGCCATTTATTCGCAATGAAGGGATTAGTTATGAGCAAAACAAGACGACAATTCAAAGAATTGATAAAATTACCAAGTTTGTTAAAAAAGCAGGGCTTTTGTTGGCCGGGATTTTTATCGCAATTTCGGTTTTGGTCATTTTTAACACCATTCGCTTAGCAGTGATTAATCGAAAAGAAGAAATTGAAATTCAGAGATTGGTTGGGGCGACCAATGTTTTTATTGAGGGACCGTTTTTGGTGGAGGGGATTTTGTATGGTTTTTTGGCCACGATGATTTCCACCCTTTTCCTTTACTTTCTTTTGCGCTATATCTCACCGGCGATTCTTCATTACCTAGAGGCGACCAGTTTTGACCTGCGGCATTTCTTTTTGGCTAATATCACGAAAGTTTTCTTGGCTCAGTTTTTCATTGGGGTTTTGATTGGCGGTATTTGCAGTCTCTTGAGTGTAAAACGATACCTAAAAACCTAAGTTATCCACAGTGGTTGCCTTTTATCCCAGATTTTGATATAATATAATAATAAATAACAGGAGGAAGATGAGTATTTTTAAGAGGGTAGAACGATTAAAGTTGTTGGCCGCCTTGGTGGCTCTTTTATTGTCCTTAAGCCCTCTTTTTGCGTTCAGATTAGAAGCGGCTGACCCTTGTGCCCGAGCAACCTTTGATTATCGAGAGTGCCAGGCCAAACGCGAAGCGATCGCTCGTGAAATTCAAAGGAATCAAGAATTAGCTGCTCAGAAGAAGCAAGAAGCCGAACAGCTACAGGTTTTAATTAGTCAACTTGATGATGATATTCAAAATACCCAAGCCGCAATTAATAAAACACAGGCTGAAATTAACCAAGTCAATCAAGAAATCGCTCGCTTAAATGGTCAGATTGCTCAAAAAGAAGAGGAACTGGCTGTTCAAAAAGAAAATCAAAACGAAGCTCTGCGATTAATGTACGAGACAGCCAACCAGGACACCTTGACCATTCTTTTGGGCTCTCAAAGTCTTTCAGAGGTGATTACCTATAGTCAGTATATTGATACCTTGGAAGTAAAAATCGAAAGCATCATCGCTGAAATTAACCAGCTTAAACAGCAACTGGAATCCGAAAAACAACAGTTGCAAGCAAAACAAAACGAACTACAAACTTCCCAACAAAGACTCAATCAACAACAGAAAGCGCTTGAGGATCAAAAGCAGGCTAAAAATCAAGCCCTAAGCCAAGTCCAGGCTGAAAAAAGAGCCTTTTTGCAGGCCGCAAATAGCGCTGCCGCCGAATTATCCAATGTTGATGAGGCGATAGAAAGCTATCTTCGGGCTTCGAGCAACGGCGGTTCGATCCCGATGGGCTACCTCTTTGGAAAGGATGTTTCTGCGGGTAACGTGATTGGTTATGAAGGAAGCACGGGTAATGCGACTGGTCCCCACGTTCACCTTGAAGTAAGACAAAAAAAAGGTTATACCGGAGACGGCAACATTTGGGACTTTTTAGCCATTGGTTATGGCAACGCTTCTAATCCTGCTTCCAGTTGTGTCCGGGGTTCTTCAATTGATTCTCTGGTTCTGAATTTTGGGTTGGTGAAGCCTTTATCAAGCGGATGGGTGACTGCTTGTTTCGGAGTGGGTGGATATGGTGATGGTAAGACGTTCCATGGCGGGGTTGATGTCGCTTCTTACTATGGTGCGCCGGTACATGCGGCAATAAGCGGTCGGGTTGTTTTTCATGGTAACTTAGGAGGCTGGGGTAATGCTGTGGTGATTTACGCGGGTAATGGATTGTGGGTTCTTGAGGGTCATATGATTTAACACGTGATAAAATGACTGCTTGGACTCTTTTTGCGCTTTCTTTGAAATCACCGCCCGTGCCAAGAGGTGGTTTTTTCTTTAGGATAAAGGCAGGATGGAA
>Ga0123519_10000564_pt1 | contig 64976 bp, 66 predicted proteins | sample YelNatPaOPRAMG02_FD_87396 | JGI IMG/M metagenome (GOLD analysis project Ga0123519, IMG submission 87396) | Hot spring microbial communities from Yellowstone National Park - Yellowstone National Park OP-RAMG-02 (version 2) | ecosystem: Environmental > Aquatic > Thermal springs > Hot (42-90C) ...
CCTTGATGCATAACACATATCCGTTTAGAGATGCCTAAGACCACATCTAATTTATGTTCAACCATTATCACAGTATAATGAGTTGCAAGGTCTAGTATGAAGTCGCACATTTCCCTAGTTTCCTCTACGGTTAAACCGGCCGTCACCTCATCGAGCAACAGTAATTTCGGCTCTCTTCCGGCAATAGCCATTCCGATCTCAAGGCGCTTCCTATGTCCGTGAGGTAGGCCGTCTGCCTCTACGTGGCGAAACTCGTACAGCCCAACTCTTTTGAGAAGTCTATCAACTGTCTCATTACACTCACGGTCTCTTGCCATAGTCGAGAGAAGATATCGTACACCATTTATACGGGGGGCCTGCGCTGCAACCCTCATGTTTTCGTAAACTGTCAATTTTCTAAAGATAGAAGGAATCTGGAATGTTTTTGCAATTCCTATAGCATTCCTATCATTTGGAGGCATTTTTGTAATATTTTTTCCTTCAAAGTAAATATCACCTTTCGTAGGCTGAAATTTTCCTGCAATAAGATTAAAGAAAGTGGTTTTTCCAGCACCGTTAGGACCAATTATTGCCAGAAACTCTCCCTTCTCAACCTTGAGGTTCACATTGTCTACAGCAGTGAGGCCACCAAAGTCCTTTGTTAGGGAGACCGTCTCAAGTATAGACATTTCTCCATTTCCCTTAAGAAGCATTTTTGTCCATTGTCTTGACCAGCTACGAAATTTAAAGCTTACTATCATAATTCTTATCAGTGCGATGCAATAAACTTTCCACCAATAGCTAACTCCAGCGCGTGTCAAGTTGATTTTTGCAATCGGCTTCCCCTGAGTTCATAGAGTTGCCTCATATCCCGAATGTTTCACGCATATATAGGAATCCCTAGCTTTGGAGTACTGTTGGATACGGTGGACCCTTATCCACGTGGAATCAAGAGCCTGTTGGTGTACCTATTCTAGACACAGTGTTCCATACGAGGTTCACAATCAAGAAAAACTCCCATAGAAGTAAGCCTGTATGAGAAGACTGGACGCCAACCATACCTTAAGTTTACAGTCTCAGTTTATAAATAGAAAATCATAAATAATAAAAAAGACAAGGGAAAAAACTAATTTAGAGGTTTGAAGCCTGATGGCAAGTAATATCCAAGGGACAAATAAGATAAAATGGCTAAAGCCTTGGTATGGCCTATTTCTTGTAACAGTGTTCTTTCTGATAGGGCCTTTCTTCCTTCCTCTCTCGATCATGGCTGATGTGATGGTGTATTCATTGGCGGTGTTAGGTTTTGATCTACTTTGGGGGCATACAGGTTTCCTTTCATTCGGTCACTCAGCATACTTTGGTATTGGAACTTACGGTACGGCTATCTTCCTACAGTTTGCTATGTTCAAGCAGATTCCAGTTCCTGAGACTTGGCTCTGGCTTGCTATTCCTGTAGGGATACTTGTAGCTACAGCTGCTGGTTGGTTTGGCGGCTTCCTAACATTCAGAGCTAGGGCAGGTGTTTACGGCACATTCGTTACAATAGCTATTCAGTTCTCTTTCTGGTGGGCAATGCTGAAGTGGTATTGGGTAACAGGTGGAGAGAATGGAATCGTCAATCTCCCTTGGCTAGTGTTCAGAATCCCAGGCTTGCCAGCGGTCTCGCTGCAGGATATGCACGCCGCGTATTTCTTCAATCTCCTGATAGCGATCCCAGCCTTTTGCCTAATGTATAGAATAATGCACTCACCGTTTGGTTTAATATTGAGGTCCATCAGGGAGAATGAAGAACGTGTAGTGTTTTTAGGTTATGATGTGCACAGATATAGGATGTACTCGTTCATACTTTCAGCCCTCTTCTGTGGGATAGGGGGAGCTTTATACGTTAATTACTATCGATTTACTGGCTTACACACGATTGACTGGTTATCTTCAGGTGACCTAGTCATAATGCCAGTGCTCGGAGGTTCAGGGGTTTACTGGGGACCCATTATCGGTGCCCTAGTATTTATCATGTTTAAAGACTATTTTGCAGTCTACACATGGTTCTGGCGTCTCTTTGTGGGAGGGATAGCAATAATAGTGATGCTTTTCTTCAGGAGGGGTGTATGGGGTCTCTTAGAGAAGGCTTCACATTCGATATCAACTAGATTAGGGAGGTTTGCTCAATGATAAGCCCTGAATTAATTATGACAGCTATTCTTAATGGCCTATCGATCGCGATGACATTGGCATTAGCTGCCCTAGGCTTAGGAATGATATTCGGTTTGATGCATGTTCCAAACTTCGCCCATGGAAACTTCTTCGCCCTTGGAGCATATGTAGCATTCAGCATTACCGTAATAACTGGCAATTTCTGGCTGGCGATTCCAATCAGCGCCTTATGCGTGGCATTGACAGGCTTCCTGTTTGAACCTGTTCTACTAAGAAGGATGTATGCCAGACCCCTACCTGAAATCCTAGTTGTCATGTTTGGGGTGATGTTGATAACGTTCGATGTGATCGAGGTTATCTGGGGTAGCGTCGGCCTACCAGTTAGTCCACCACCGGAACTATCTGGAGCCATCCCATTGTCAATAACAGAGTATCCTGCGTATCGAGTGTTCCAAATAATCTTCGCTGGAACTGCTTGCATCGCATTTTACATATTCTTAAGGAGGACGAAGCTGGGGCTCCTGATCAGAGCTGGAGTCCAAGATAGAGGGATGGTCCAAGCCCTTGGAGTAAACATCAACAGAATATTCCTAGCTGGGTTTAGTATCGGGGTAGGAATGGCTGGAATCGGAGGTGCATTGACCGCTCCATTCACACAAGTCTTTCCCCTCATGGGGAACGACATTATTATAAAACTTTTTGTTGTGGTTGTGTTGGGAGGTGTCGGAAGTTTCAGAGGAACCTTACTCGCCGCGCTTATTTTGGGATGGGCCTCAGCTTTTTCAGCCCTCATCTGGCCTCCACTATCAGAGATAGTGATATTCTTTGTCTTAGCGTTCACACTATTGATTAGACCTGGAGGAATTCTTGGAGAAGGAGAAGAATTCTAAGGAGTTTATTGTTCTTGAACAGCCACACCCCTAAAATTCATAATAATGGAGTGTGACTTCTAGCCCCTCACAAAACCTAAAATCGAGACGCTGTGGCTGCCGATAATATACATGAATATCCAAACGCCTATACCTATTGCCACATATACTATATCCATTTTATCCATAGACATCCCCAAAGATACCTGTTAAGTAAGTTACTCAACATAATAACTTTTATGCATAATTAATAGATCAGATGCGGCTGGAAAGCTGTTTTACTCCTCTTGTGAGAGGTTGAGTAATGGTTGTTGATGAGGGTTTCGCGGAGAGGAATTCTGAGAGGCTTGAGAAGGCTATAAGGCATGAAACTCCTGACAGGGTTCCCGTAGCCGTTCACGTCAACGGCCCGTTCATAGCGGGTTTCAACAGTGTTCCATACGAGGTTTACTATAAGGATAGGGAGGTTATGTTGAAGTGTCAGTTGAAGGTTAGGAGGAGGTTCTACGGTCTCACTCCTGTTTGGCCTGATTACGGTATGGTTTTGGAGGCTTCAGCCTTGGGTGCTGATATATGCTGGGAGGTTGATGGTTCGCCGTGGGTTAGACCTTTCATAAGGAGTGTTGAAGATGTTGAGAGGCTCAGGGTTCCAGATCCACATAGGGATGGATTGCTGCCGATATTTCTTGAAACATATGAGTATATGCGAAGAAATGTTGGGGAGGATGCTCAGTTGGGTTGCTGCTCATGTGTGGGGCCTGCTACACTCGCATCCCTGATTAGGGGGGCAACAGAATTTCTGAGAGACCTATGCTTGGATAAGGATCTGGCTGTGAAACTCCTGTCCATATGCAGTGAGACTGCTAAGGTCTGGCTTCTTGCCCAAGCTGAGGTTGCGCCGGAGGTTGACTGTGTTCTTATAGGTGATGACATAGCCTCATACATGAGTCCTAAACAGTTCGAAGAGTTCATTCTGCCAAGATATAGAGAGATATATAGTGTCCTTCCGAATCGTCGACGCTGGCTGCATAACGATGCGGATTCTTCGCATTTACTGGAGTTGCTGGCAGAGTCTGGTGTCGAGGTCCTCCATCTAGGCTATGAGGTTGACATTATAGATGCGAAGAGGCGTATAGGGGGCAGGGTATGTCTCATGGGGAACCTCCCACCATTAGAAGTTTTGAGGGATGGGAGTAGGGAGCTGGTGGCTTCTAAATCTAGGGACCTCATATTGAAGTTGGCTTATGATGGAGGTTTCGTGCTTGCGCCTGGAGGGTACCTTGTCGAGGGAACCCCGCCAGAGAATATAGACAGTATGATAGAGGCTGCTGAGCATACGCCTATAAATGGGCTGGATTGAAAAGGTGAAAAGAGTTACAGTTTAAAATTGGGTGGTGATTTAATGGGTGAGTTTAGACTCTGGAAGATGACGTGGAGGGAAGTTGCTGACATAGTTGAGGAGACATCTGCCATATTGATTCCTGTAGGATCTATTGAACAGCATGGTTACCATATACCTTTAGACTGCGACATATACACAAGCACATACATATGTGAGAGAGTCGCTGAGAAGTCTTCACTGGAAAGTGTAAAGGTGTTAGTGGCTCCACCCATCAACTTCGGCGTCTCATGGTACCATATGGGGTTTCCAGGAACGATCACGGTTAAACCTGAGACTTTCATCGACGTCCTCACACAGATATGCTCATCCCTGAGCAGACACGGATTCAAAAGGAAGGTCATAGTTAATTCGCATGGAGGCAACACACCGACATTGCAGGTCTTCATCAACAAGTTCTATGAGGAGTATGGGGAGAAGATCTATCTCTGCCAGTGGTGGGACCTGGCAAGCGACGAGATGGAGAGCATAGACACACCTATGATACATGTTGAGGAGGCTGAGACCTCAGTGGCCATGGCTTTAGGTATGAGAGTCCTGACAGACAAGGCTGTTAGGGAGGCGTTCGATAGGAGAGTCGCACTTAGAGAGCATGGTCTTCCAGCATTCGAAATCGTCAAGTATGATGCGCGACACAGGGGGCCCTACATAAACACTCCTATGGATATGATACATCACATCTCAAAGTCAGGTGTCGTAGGCGACGCAACGAAAGCCGACGTTACGAAGGGGAGAAGAATACTTGAGGCGACAATCAACAGGCTTACAGAATTCTGCAAGCAGTTGGGAGCGAAAAATCAATAATTATTGAAAACATTGATTCTTAAAGTGTCGCAGGCAAAATAGTATACGCATGAGAATACGTCGGTCAATATCCCAAGTAGAGTCTGTCAGCTAAGAACTTTGGCACAGGCTTACTCAAGATCTTCTCAGCTGCTGAGTCTATGTCATAGTTAATTCTTCTCAACTCAAACCTGACATGACCATCATCTAAATCTAGGATGAGGTAGCTGGCCCTAGGATCTCCATCCCTAGGCTGCCCCACACTACCAGGATTCAGAACATATCTTGAACCCATATCGACTTGCATAGGCATATGGGTGTGGCCTAACATTAAGATGTCTACACCAGCATACTCCACCATACTTCTCAGAATAAATTCAGGTGTACCGGGAAAAACATACTCGTCCAAGGGTTCCCTTGGGCTCCCATGATACATTCCCAGACGTAGACCCTGCTCCTCCCTCAGAGAGCAGTGGGGTAGACCAGCCAAGTAGGACATGTTCCTCGGATGCAGCGTCCTCCTCGTCCATTCAACAGCCAAAGCTGCGTGGGAGGAGAAGCCTGACGTATCCCCACTCACAACGGCGTAGTCATGGTTTCCAGCGATGACAACCTGAGGTTCAAGCATCCTTATCTTATCAACAACCTCATTGGGATCGGCGCCGTAACCTACGAGGTCGCCTAAACAGAAAATAGCGTCGAAACTACCCATACTTGAAATAACAGCCTCAAGAGCCTCTAGGTTAGAGTGAATATCGGAGATTACTATTATCCTCATGCCGGCCAACCATTAATAGAAGTGCTGCGCCCCTTTAAATCTAAGAGGAGGGGAATGACTATTTCAAAGGAATGGTGGAGGAATGAGTTTCCTCGAGAGGGTTCGAGAGTATAAAGGTGTCCTGTTCCACCTCAGACTCTTAACGTTAGAGAACGCTGTCATCGCCTTCTTCTATGAGGGAGAGATGAAACTTGGAACATTAGCTGTCTCTATGCCGGTGAGTGTTGAAGAGACTGTGAGCAGGTCCTCGGTCCTTCTAGGTGGAAGGTATATGGTAGCCTCAAGAATCCTGTCAGAGAGGCTTTCGGCCCACTACAGAAAGATGAGTCTAGTATCCTTCCACTCAACCCACCCTGAGGCGGAGGCCCTCCGAATCTACACAGGAATATTAAATGAGCTCATCCAATCCTCAAATTAGAAGGTTTGAGTCGATTGGAGAACTGTTGAATTCGAAAATAATTCAGACTATACATTTACTTGAGTGTGACCGTTGATAGGAAGTATATCCCGAAGAATATGAGTAGGGCGCCGATCATTCTGACCAAGTATGTTTGGAGGTTATGACGTTCAGCGAGGGCTTTGAAATTGGTTCTTGAAATTAAATAACCTATTGTAACAGCGAATATTCCTTGGGCAGCTCCTAACCCCTCAGTTATTTGAACAGAGTATCCTAAGGAGTAGAAGGGGAGGAGGTAGGAGAAGTATTGGACGATCACAGCCAATACGACGAAAAACAGGGAGTCCCTCCATCCTACCTTCAACGCTTTCAACTCGTCGCTATGGAATATTAAGGGTGCCAAGCAGATTAGAGTGCCGAACCATGCAAGTTCACGCCAAATAAGAAAGTTAAAGTTTGTAACTAGCTTCATCGCAGGTTTAACAGCAACATTTCCAGCTGCGTATAGGCAGGCTGTTAATAGGAAGATCCATAGAGCCCTGTTACTCGTTGATAGAACCTGCCCGATCTGCATATCATCATCCCAAGAGGTCATCACCGCGCCAAGCATCGCCACAAGAATCCAAAATATCACATCGAGACCATAATATTCGCCTAGAAAGATGTAGCTGAGAGGTATCACGAATACCGGTTTGACACCTATTATCGGCAGGGCTGAGGATGCATCGTATCTTGTCAAGCCATAATACATTAAAAGATATGCGATTATTGAGGTCCCTCCTGAGATGATGGCGTAAGGGAAGACTGCTGCCGGAGGTAAAAACACCTCCTTGGGTGCAAATATGTAGGTTAGAAATGTGAATATTCCTATTATGAGGAAGCCCTGCATATAGACGAAAGAGACGAAGTTCCTCATCCTGTTTGAGATTATGTACTTCGCTAGGAACGTGAATACTGCGAAGCAGAAGCCTGAGGCGATGGCGTACACCATGAACGGCTCCAACCTTTGACTCACCAACATTCATGCCGGTGGCTCTGAAAATATGCGGTTTAGCTTATTAGATTTAGGATCGGTATGAGCAGGTTTGAGACATATGTTTCAGTAGGAGACTAGGCTTGAGAGCGGGGCCTCTCCCAAAACATCTACAGATGCCTTCCTAACCTTCTCCCTATAATCTTCCCTCGTATATATTCGCATAATATTCAGGAATACCCTCAACGAGTCTACTATTCTAGATATTTCACCTAACCTTTGAGGGATCTTCTCACCAGTCTTCGATTTATAGAATATAGGTATGTTCATAGGCTCTACATCTATTGCGTAATGGTATGGAACTGAGGGGAGGGAGGGAACGTCTATAGTCACCTCCTCGGCTGGAACCCCAGCCTTACATGCTATCTCCTCCTCAATCTCTCTCCTAACTGCTTCATTGTTGAATATGTTGGTGACGAGCTGGTCCCTGACAAAGAAGGTTTTCTCGTAAGCACATTTGAGCAGCCTCCTATTATCCAGATCCATTATGATGTCTCTGCTCCTTGAATGTTTAAGCATCTCCCACAATGTCTGGTCGTCGAGTTGCAAATATTCTTGGATGGAGATTGACTTGAAGAGGTTGAGCTCATCCTTAGCCTTCTCCAAGGCTTTGATCAACATTATCTGGGCGGCCCTCGTCGTCCTATGGAAGTATATTGCCCTGAAAGATTCGAGTCTTGCAAGGAGGAATGTTTCCAAGGTTGAGAGGGCCGTGGCGTCGACAGCCAGGTTTCCATCGAGAATATCCATCGTGTAGATTAGGCGGAATATGTCTATTGTTCCATAGCTTGCACCTGTATGGTAAGAGTCTCGAAGGAGGAAATCCATCTTGTCAACATCTACTGAGCTTCTGATTATCTGGTTTAGGAAAGGCTTATCCGGTCTAGCCAGTCGACCGACAGAGATCAAACCTACCTCTTCAGGGTCTAAACCTATTCTTTCAAGGGCTTGACCTACCTCAGACTCCCTGATTATCCATAGGGACATATCTTCATGGGTCTTACCCAAATATTTCGATAGGAGAGTCTCGAAGAGGTGGGAGTAGGGGCCGTGTCCAACATCATGCAAGAGTGAAGCCAACTTAACTTTGACCTTCTCCTCCCGAGAGAGTGATGGGAGACTGTCAGCGAGGATCCCTGCCAGATGCATTGTTCCAAGGGAATGTTCGAAGCGTGTATGGTTTGCAGCTGGATAGGCATATTGAGCCCCTGAGAGTTGCCTGATCCTTCTGAGCCTCTGGACTGGAGCAGTATCTATTATACTCCTCTCCTGCTCAGTTATTCTGATGTAGCCGTATAGGGGGTCCTTGATGAAACCCCAATATTTCGTAGGCTCCAAACCTCAAACACCTTAATAGTCAAGTAAGGTCTGTTCAAACAGTCAACTGATAGATTCATGAGGCTCCGTAATATATTATGCTTGAGGTTCAAAGTTGACCCTGAAAGTAGGCGTCTTCATAGTTATTGAGGGGATAGATGGAGCTGGGAAGACCCTCCACTCAAAGAATCTCTGCCTCCAACTTCATAGAAGAGGGTACTTAGCCAGATACACCGCTGAGCCTAGTGGAAACGTGATAGGCAGACTTCTCAGAAGAGAATTTCTGAATAGGAGGAAAGCTCCACCTGAAGTGGAGACACTTCTATTCGCAGCAGATCGCCTCCAACATTTAAGGGATGAGGTGGTGCCGACACTCCGTCGGGGAGGAATAGTGGTTTCAGACCGTTACCTCTACGCGTCAATAGCTTATCAGGGAGCACAGAAGGTCGACATAGAGTGGATAAGATACGTCAACAGATTCGCCCCCAAACCAGACCTCGCAATATATCTAGATGTTCCAGCAGAGGTTGCTATGTCAAGAATACGCAGGGGAAGAAGCCTCATGGAGAGGTTAGAGTTTGAGAAGAAGGTAAGAGCTATTTACTTGAAGCTGGTGAAGGATGGGGAACTCACATACATCGATGGAGACAGGCCTGTAGAAGATGTTGATAAGGACATACTCAACTTAACTATGGAGGCGATTACAAAAAAACATAGGGTAGGAGCTCGGTAAATTAATCTAATCACCTTAATGATTCAACATCCTCCCCAAATACCATATAAAATCTTTAAGAAAGCACCTCTCCATCCCAAAAATAAATGAAATAAATGTATAAGAAGCATGGTAGGATTGGATATTAGAACAGTTAGGCCTGAAGACTTCAAATTCATAATTGAGCTCGCCACATCTGAAGGTGTGAAATATAATGTTCAGGATCTAATCCGCATCATAAACTATGAGCCTGAAGGTTTCTTCATAGCGGTTGACGGAGAGAATAAACTTGGAGTAGTCTCAACAGTGAGTTACGGTGTGGTAGGTTGGTTGGGGAACCTGTTCGTTAAGGAGCAGGCTAGGAGAAGAGGTATAGGAACCAAACTTGTAAAGAAGGCCCTAGAATACATGGAAAGTAAAGGAGTCAAGGCGACTAAGCTATACTGTTTCCCAAACAACATCCCATTCTATAGGAGGCTAGGTTTCAAGAATGAACTATCATATGTTGTGTTCAGGGGGGAGGGTAGAAGGATGGATTCTGTTGGCGTCGAAGAGATGGATGAAGACCTCCTCGACGAGTTGTATGCTTTCGACAGGAGAATTTTCGGAGCAGACAGGTCGAAGGTCTTGAAGGTGATCTACAATCAATTCAGAGAATACTGTTTCGCAGCCTACATGAATGGGGAGGTTGCTGGATACATAATGGCTGCAGGTTCGGAGGGCCAGTATGAGGTGGGGCCATGGATCTGCAATCCTGAATGGCGGGAGAGACTTGCAGGGGAACTTCTCAAGGCTGAGATGAATATGCTCAGGGGGGTTGAGTTTGAAATCACTTCTCCACAATATAGTGAGGTCGCAGAGAGGATCCTTCTAAGTTTTGGTTTGAAGTCTGAAGGTAAAGTTGTGAGGATGAGTTTTGGGGAGGACCTGAACCTCGGAGAGTCTGAGGCCATTCTGGGTGTAGGCAGCTTAGACTGTGGATGAACTCACTCAGACATGAAGCGAATAAACTCCTCCTTCGTTCTAGGTTTGAGAACGTAGTTGTGCCTTCTCTCGTAGCCTATGGTTGAGTAGGGCCTATCCCCATAATCATGGCCAGGATATACCTCCACATCATCGTCGAGGGCCATAAGCTTATTGAATAGGCTGTCATATAGGTTTGCAGACGATCCTCCTGGGAGGTCTGTCCTTCCACATTCACCGACGAATAGGGTGTCGCCTGTAAAGAGTTTATTGTCGACTAGAAGGCAGATGCTGTCAGGGGTATGGCCTGGTGTATGAATGACTTTGATTCTTATCTTGCCTAGGATTATTTCGTCCCCGTCCCTTAAACCACCTACAACATTCGGTGAATACTTTAAGATCTTAGCGCCGGTCTCAGCGGCGAGTTCACTGTTACCGGCAGTATGGTCTGGATGCGAATGAGTATTTATTATAAACTTAAGTCTCAAAGATTCTTCCCTGAGGACCTCAAGGATATCTTCCACAGCACCTGAAGGATCAATAACAACCGCTTCCCTTGACTGCTCGTCACCTATAAGGTAGGCGAAGTTTCTCAAACCTTCAACAAGGAACCTTCTGAAGATCATTATGCAACACCTACCTGACCTTAACATTCCTAGAACCTTATGAGTCTTACAGCTCCATTTGATCTCCATAAGTGGGAGATCAAATGGGCGCTATACTAGAGGGGGTGTTTGGCAAGGCAGATAAAGCCGTCTCCATAATCGAGGAATTGGTTAGGATCATTCCAGTCGATAAAGGAACTGTTAAGGAAGCTATTGATATTAAAATAAGGAAGAGGCTGGAGCTATTGGATTCCATCTATGTGGCAACTGCAATCTTCCAAGAAGCCACTCTCGTAACTAGACCATGATATGAGGAGATTCTTAAAGATCAAATATCATAGCGGATCCTGACAGGTTAATACTCTGATTCTAGACCCTCATGCCTCGACAATTTACATACAAGATTTTATATTTGATGAGGTATACTCATAGGATGATGAGTTATGCCGAACCCTAAATTTACTAGGTTTATAGAAGGAAAGGTCAGTGAATTAAAGCAGGCAGGTGTCTTCCCACATATAAGAGTTCTCTCAGGCCCAAACTCAACCAAAGCTACTCTCGACGGGAAAGAGGTCTTGATACTTTGTGCGAACAATTACCTTGGTCTGGCAAATCATCCGGAGATGATTCAGGCCGCCAAAGACGCTGTTGATAAATATGGTGCAGGCATGGGTACAGGCCGCATGATAATGACTTACGACATTCAGAACAAGCTTGAGGAGAAGCTCGCTGCCTTCAAGTCGTCCCAAGCATCTCTGTGCTTCGCCACCGGTTACATTGCGAACCTTGGAGGGATATGGCCTCTCATGGAGGAGGGTGACACCATAATAAGTGAAGAGTTGAACCATGCGAGTATAATTGACGGATGTAGAATGTGCAGGGGAGTCAACCGTTACGTATACAAACATTTGGATATGAATGATTTGGAGAACATACTCAAGACAACTGTTGAGGAGAGATCTAAAGGTAAGACCATGATAGTCTCAGACGCAGTCTTCAGCATGGACGGTGACATATGCAAGTTACCTGAGATGATTGAACTTGCGGAGAAGTATGATGCCTTCATCTTCCTCGATGAGGCACATGCCTCAGGTGTTCTTGGAAAGACCGGTAAAGGAACTGTTGAACATTTCAACGCTTACGGTAAGGTTGAGGTTCAGATGGGGACCCTCTCGAAAGCCATCGCCACCGTGGGAGGCTACATCGCCGGCAGTGAGGACTTGATATACTACTTGCGCAGAGCCTCAAGACCATTCGTATTCTCAACAGGATATCTTGATCCAGCTGTCTGCGGGGCTACGATGAAGGCTCTTGAAATAATTGAGAGGGAGCCTCAACGTGTCCAGAGACTTTGGGATAACACTAGATACTTCAAGAAGGAGTTGAATAGTCTAGGATTCGACACAGGTGTGAGCGAGACGCCGATAACACCGGTCATAGTGGGTGAAGCAGAGAATGCCCAGAAACTGAGCAGATACCTGTATGAGGAGGAGGGGATATATGTTCAAGCGTTCAGCTACCCCGTTGTTCCAAAAGGTAAAGCCAGGGTTAGAACCATAGTCAACGCCCACCACACCAAGGAACAGTTAGACTACGCTCTAGGAGCCTTCGAGAGGGCGGGGAGAAAACTAGGCATCATCTGATGCGACTCCCCACCTAACCATTCAGGCTTTACTAGAAAATCTTAGACGGCCTCATATATCTCTCTCAAGATTTTAATATTCTCTTTTAAGGTCTTAATCGGATTTTGAAGGTTCAGCAACTCTATCGAATAGTATCCATCATAATTCTTCTCCTTCAACGCCTTCACAAACCTTGAAATCTCACCCATCGGCATCGTACCAACATCCAGAGGTGTATGAATATCGTTCTTCCCATCATTATTGTCGAAGTGAACATGATAGAGTTTATCAGTCTTCATCACAGTCTCATAAGCATCCTCCTTGGTCATGTTTAAGTGCCCAACATCCAAGAGTGCACCCAGATTCTCAATGTTGAATTCATCGATGAGCCTGTTGAGGTAGCTTGCTTCATCAACCAGTCTCCCAGGGGAGTGTTCGATACATATCTTCACACCTGCAGACCTAGCATAGTCGCAAGACTCGGCTAGAGACTCCCTTAACCATCCCAAGGCCTTACTATGATCTGTGATGTCTCCTTTACTTGTAGGTGTGACCACGTAGACCTTGTCTGTTCCGAAATCACCAGCCCAGTCGACACAGTCCTTTATATATCGAACAGTTCTATCTCTAACATTCTTGTCCGGACTCTCCAGACATAGTTTTCCACCGCTGAGGGCTAACGGCGGTCCAGTAGCTATCATCATAGCTTCCAACCCGAGTCTCCTCAGCAGACTCTTCATCTCAGACCTACCTTCAGGAGTCAACTCCTCAGGGTAAGCCAGAATCTCAACACCTTCAAAACCAGCCTCCCTACTCAACTCAAACCTTTTCTCAGGCTTCTCCTTCATGAAGGTGACAGTATTTATCCCAATCTTCAATCCTCATCCCTGAATTCTTGTATTATGAATGGATGGAGAATATATGTCTTTAATATATGGTGTCGAAATCTTGAAAGGAGATGTTTCTCAACCTCCTCCATAGAATATTTGGGAAGATGGAATTGATGGGTTAGAATTAAGAAGAGCTCTAACCTTTCTTCTTGATAAGCGCTTTAAGAATTATGTTTGTATTACTATGAGTTTCAAGCATTCCCTCGACATGCTCAGTATATCGCTCCATAATCCCTCTTTTGATCACCTCGCCGATTTCAAGAGTCTTTTTTTAAAGATAACTTATTCTTACAGGCAGTTTTGTCGAGAAGCTTCCGGTTTCCTAGCGTACTTCCATATAGTCTGCCTCGCAACATCACTCTAGTTGGTTTCAGGGTGATTCATTAATTATGTTATGAATGGTTATGAATGTTGAATTTACTTCAGCCAAAGATATACTTATAAGTTATAAAATATAAAATAAAGCAGGCGGCATATTTGGCAGGCATAAAAACCATCGCTGTAAGCGAATCAGTATGGGAGAGGCTTAAAGATATTATGAGGCATGAGAGAGCCAAGAGCATGAATGAGGTTGTCGCAAAATTACTTGAGGAGACTGGTAGAATTCCGCCGTCGAGATTCGGCGTTCACAAGAACCTGAAACTTACTCAGGAAGAGCATGAGGAGATCACGAGAAACCTTCACTGAAGATGAGGTATCTGAACATATGCCGGCGGAGACTTATCTCATAGACTCTTTCGCGTGGATCGAGTATTTTTCAGGCTCAGACGCTGGTGCAAGAGCCAGATCTTTCATAGAAGGCCATAGAGGAATTACCCCAACAATCGTGATCGCTGAGCTGTCTGAGAAATACCGACGGGAAAAGCTGAGTTTCGATGAAGATTTAGACTTTATAGTCAGGAGGACCAGGGTGATTCCACTTGACACCAGTATCGCTGAGAAAGCCGGAGTTCTCAGCCACGAGAGAAAGAAGAAAGTTAAGCGTTGGGGGCTCGCTGACTCTATCGTGCTCGCTACGGCAAGAATACATAGTGCCAAGATAGTGACGGGGGATGAGCATTTTCTAGATCTTACTGACGAAGTAATAGCCATTAGATGAGAATTTGCCCTTGAGATTTTTGTAAGGGGCTGACGTTGAAAACGGAATAGATTAGGGGGCTGCTCTCGTCTCTGAAATAGGAGAGACGTAAAGCTGTCGTTCCGACAGCGACTTAGAGTTCAAATTAACCTAAACATTCAAGACCTTAAAGCGTCGAATACATGTTTGCGTGGCATAAGATATGAGTATGGGCGATATGAGACTCTTCAAAATAAGGATAGACTTGGTTGAGCCGGGTCAAGACATCTTGCCGAAGATTATTGATGGATTGGAGAGGTCTAAGATAACTTTGGAGGATGGGGATATCTTGTCGGTCACCAGCAAGATAATCTCTATCTCTCAAGGTAGAGTTGTGAAGCTTGACACGATACAGCCTTCAAGCTCAGCTTACACCCTGTCTGAGAAGTATAATCTTGATCCTGAATATGTGGAGTTAATAATTAGAGAGGCTGACAGACTCTACGGGGGTACAGATCAAGCCATATGCACCATAAAAGATGGGGTGATCTTAGCAAATGCTGGTGTTGATAGGAAGAATGTTCCGGAGGGGTATGCTGTTCTATTCCCTAAAGATCCGCAGAAGTCTGCTGAGGACCTTATGAGGAGAATCCACTATTTGACTGGTAAGTATGTTGGGGTTTTGATAGTTGATAGTAGGGTGACTCCTCTCCGTCTGGGGACGGTGGGGGTTGCTTTGGGCTTCGCAGGTTTCGAGCCTGTAAGGGATTGTGTCGGCTTAAAAGATCTTTATGGTAAGCCCCTACGAATAACTAGACACTGTCAAGTAGACGATCTCGCCGGTGCTGCACATCTCTTGATGGGTGAGTTGGATGAGAGGGTGGCCGCCGTCTTGGTGAGGGGGGCTCCAATCAAGATTTTCCGTAGTCTCGATGGTCATGTGAAGAATGATTCGGTCACTGTGCCTCCTGAGCGATGTCTTTTCATAAATGCTCTTACCAATAATGGGGGAGGTGTTTGAGTTGACGCCCATAGAATATTATAGTAAAATATTCAGTCTGCTTGAGCAGCATCACAGGTGGTTTCAAGAGTCTATACCCCTCATAGCTTCAGAGAATGTGCCTTCTCCTGCGGTTCGTGAGGCGATAATCTCAGACTTCGGCAACAGGTACGCTGAAGGTTTTCCTAAGGAGCGTGTATATGCAGGCTGCAGATTCATAGATGAGGTTGAGATTATATGTATGGAGATGGCTAGGAGACTCTTCGACGCTGAGTATGCTGATGTCAGACCGGTCTCAGGGGTGAATGCGAATATAGCTGTATACACTGCTTTTACTCAGCCGAACGACATTATGATGTCTCTCTCAATAGCGGCTGGGGGGCACATAAGCTTCGGGAAGAAACAGTTTTCAGGAACAGCCGGCTCAGTGAAAAATTTGGAGGTAGAATATTTCCCATTCAACTATGAAGATATGAATATCGATGTTGAAGCAACGAAGGATAAGATCCTTGATAGGGTCAAGTCCAATCAGCCTCTGCCCAAACTTGTAATGTTCGGAGGGAGCGTCCTACCTTTCCCCCATCCTGTCAAGGAGCTTGCCAAGCTCTTCCACGATTATGGGATGATGATATGTTATGATGCAGCCCATGTCGCAGGTCTGATCGCTGGAGGCCAATTTCAAGATCCTATGAAAGAAGGCGCTGACGTCATGACCATAAGCACCCACAAAACATTGTTCGGTCCTCAAGGTGGAGCTATCCTCTCAAAGGAGATTTATGCTGAGACTCTGAAAAAAGCTGTCTTCCCCGCAACTGTGAGCAACCATCACCTACACCATGTCGCCGGTAAAGCAGTTGCCTTCGCTGAGATGCTTGAGTTCGGCAAAGATTATGCGAAGCAGGTTGTGGATAACGCTCAAACCCTCGCCAAGGAACTTTACAGTAGAGGATTCAACGTTCTAGGAAAGAAGAATGGTTTCACAAGGTCCCATGTCTTGATAGTTGACGTTTCAGAGATAGCTTACGGCAGCGAGGTTGAGAGGAGGCTGGAGAATTCGAATATAATTTTGAACAGGAACCTGCTTCCATACGACATAAAGTATGGTAGACACTACGATACGACAGGAGGCATAAGGATCGGTGTTCAAGAATGTACCAGGTTAGGGATGAAGGCTGATGAGATGAAGCATATAGCTGAGTTCATTCAGAGGGTTATATTGAGGGGTGAGGATCCTGAACGTGTCAAGATGGAGGTTGCAGATTTCAGGAGGAGATTCCAGAAGGTACATTACGCCTTTGATACAGCGACTGAGGCCTACCAGTATATCAGGGTCAGGTCTTAACCCCTTTACCTACCTGAGTTGAGCCTCCTCTTCATCCTCCAAGATAGACACATCGTCTCCGGATGGGAGGCTTTAGCCTCGTCGACCCTACCTTTACTCGTTGAGTGTGGGGCTTTCTTTAAGGTTGCAGGGTTGGAGTAGGCCTCCTCAGCCACCATATTCATCGCGTAGACGAGTTTGTCGAGACATTCTTTACTCTCGGTCTCAGTCGGCTCAAACATCAAAGATTCCTCGACTATTTGTGGAAAATATGTTGTCGGAGAATGTATACCGTAGTCTAGTAGCCTCTTGGATATGTCCCAAGCCCTGACCCCTGTCTCTCTATAGATCTCTTCAGCACTCAATACAAACTCATGTTTTACAAGCCTGCCAGGATAATATGGAATAGTGTATTTTCCTCCTTGCAAGATCTTCTTTGCCAAGTAATTTGCGTTTAGAACCGAGAATTCACTCGCAGCCTCCAATCCTTCGAATCCCAAGCATAGAATGTAAATGTAGGCTCTGAGTAGAACGGCGATGTTTCCATGGAAACTTTTGACTTTCCCGATGCTTCGTGGCCTATCGTAATCTAGGAAGTATCTATCGCCTTCACGTGAGATTAATGGTACGGGCAGGAAGTCTTCAAGTTCCTCTACGACGCCTACAGGTCCTGCACCTGGTCCTCCGCCTCCATGGGGGGTTCCAAATGTTTTATGGAGGTTGAGGTGGACTATGTCGAAACCCATCTCTTTAGGCCTAGTCTTTCCTAGGATGGCGTTCATGTTCGCGCCATCATAATATAATAGGCCCCCTACCGAATGTATTATCTCTGAAATCTCCAGTATGTTTCTCTCGAATATTCCCAAAGTATTCGGGTTGGTCAACATGAGGCCTGCGGTATGTCCACTTACAACACTCTTCACCGCTTCTAAATCCAAGTATCCAGAGCTTGAAGTGGGGATTATTACGGTTTTGAAGCCTGCCATAGCTGCGCTTGCTGGGTTTGTTCCATGGGCTGAATCTGGAATCAACATCTCACTCCGCCTATCTCCCTCACCTTTCGCTGCATGGTAAGCTCTGATCATCAATGCTCCAGTATATTCTCCATGAGCGCCGGCGGCTGGCTGGAGGCTGAACCTAGACATCCCAGTTATCTCCTCGAGCATTTTAGAGAGGTTGTATAGAATCTTGAGGATGCCTTGGGTTGTAGACTCATCCTGTAGAGGGTGTATATCCCGAATCTTCGGTGAGGACGATAATTTATCGCATATCTTTGGATTATACTTCATTGTGCAGCTCCCCAAAGGATATGTTCCTGTGTCTACTCCAAAGTTCATCTGGGTGAGCCTCACATAATGTCTAACAACCTCAACCTCGGAGAGTTCAGGTAGCTCTGGTGGCTTGCTCCTCCTCAACTCTGTAGGAAGCAGGGTTGAGGGGTCGCCTGCCACTTCAACCTCTTTAGAGTCTGGTTTTGGTGGATTATGGCCTGTTCTGCCCTTACTTGAGATCGTGAATATTGATGGTTCACTCCATCTGGCCTGCCTATAAGACATTCATCTTCACCTCAATATATCACGAATATTATCCGCTAGGGAGTCTATCATCTCCCTAGTATGAACTTCTGTGACACAGTATAGGGAGGCTTCGCCGAGCTCAGGATACTCTTTCAAGACCTTTCCAGCTTGGATACCTCTCTCGAGAAGTCTCCTATGGATCTCATCTACTCTCCTACCTGTATCTTCAAAGTTCACAGTGAACTCTTTGAAGTGGGCAGCTTCAAATATTGGGGTCTTCACACCGTCTATGCTGTTAAGGATTTTCATGGCGTAATGTGACTTGGTCATAATGGTCTCGCAGAGTCTCCTCAAGCCTTCAGGTCCAAGAAGTGAAAGGTATACGGCTGCCGCCACTGCGCAGAGGGTCTCATTGGTGCAAATGTTTGATGTAGCCTTCTCCCTCCGAATATGTTGCTCTCTAGTCTGGTGGACTAGACAGTAAGCCTCCTCCATACCCTCCAAGGTGCTTGTCAAACCAACTATTCTACCTGGCATCTGTCTGAGCAGACGGTTCCCTGAACAGGCGAATATTCCAAGGGTTGGTCCACCATAATTCATGTGGTTGCCAAGAGGCTGCCCTTCACCTACAACTATGTCTGCACCATACTCGCCTGGTGGTTTGACTATCCCTAAGGATATGGGATCTACACCGACTATTAGTAGACTCCCCTTCTCATGGGCAAGGTCAGAGATGAGATCAATCTGACTTTCAAAGAACCCCAGATATGAAGGGTTCTCAATATATACGGCGGCTGTCTGACTGGTTATTTTCTCCTGAAGCTTCTCGGCTACGATCTGTCCTGTCACAGGATCCTGCATGCAAGTCAATACTTTCATTCCAGCAGGCTCCGAGTAGACCTTCAAGGTTGAGGCGCGGTGAGGATCCATGTAGTATGGGATGATTATCTCGCTTCTACCTGTAACCCTCCCAGCCATTCTAGCAGCCTCACCTAGGGCTGTGGCCCAGTCATACATTGAACTGTTAGCGTAATCCATCTCTGTCAACTCGCAGATCATACTCTGATATTCGAAGAGGGCCTGCAGGATTCCTTGGCTTGCTTCGGCTTGGTAAGGAGTGTAGGAAGTTGCGAACTCCGACCTGCCCACCACCATGTCTACGGCTGCTGGAACATAGTGGGGCCAGCATCCTCCACCTAGAAAACATGGTGCATCAAAAACAGTCTTGTTCTTTGAGAGTAAGTCTTCAACGTGTCTTTCAACCTCATATTCAGACATGGCTTTGGGGATGTCTAGTCTTCTTCTCAACCTCACACTATCTGGAATATCTACGTAAAGTTCATCTATGCTGTTGAGTCCCATCTCATCAAGCATCATCTTCAATGTATTGGGTGAGGAGTTTGGAATGTAATGGTGAACCATTCTACCAGACATGTTAAACCACTCTCTCCCTCAACTTGCCTTCTAATCTTTAAAAGGCTTGGTCCCCCTATTTTAGCGTCCAACTTTCATAACTCTTCCCTGAGGCTTGGAGATTGAAGATTTTAGGTTTGATAGTTAATCCTATGGCTGGGATAGGGGGTAGGGTTGGCTTGAAAGGCTCCGACGGTGCCGAAGTTCAGAGGAGAGCTTTGGAGTTGGGCGCTGAACCGTCATCTCCAAGAAGGGTTGCTGAGACACTTAGAGTCTTGCGGGGTCTGAATATTCCAGTTCGCATATTGACCTATGGAGGTTTAATGGGGCAGGTTGAGGCTGAGGGTGAAGGTTTCGAATGTGAAGTTGTAGGTTCTCCCAAATCCTCATTCACAGATGCTGACGACACTAGGAGGGCTGCGAGACTGTTGCAGGAAGCTCATGTCAACCTTCTACTCTTTGTGGGAGGCGACGGAACCGCTAGGGATATACTCGACTCTCTCAAGCCTGGGACGGTTGCTCTAGGTGTTCCGGCTGGGGTGAAGGTTTACTCAGCCGTCTTCGCCGTAAACCCGACCGCTGCGGCTGAGTTGACCGCGAGATACTTGCAAGGCCAGACGAACACATGTGAGGGTGAAGTCATGGATATTGATGAGGAGGAGTTTCGTAGAGGACGCTTAGCCGCAAGACTCTACGGATACATGACTGTGCCATGCGGTGAGGCGTTGGTGCAGAGGTTCAAGGAGGGGCCTACCCATACAGATGATGAGGCTGAGAATCAGAGGGCCATAGCGAGACATGTCGTTGAAGGTATGGAGGCTGGGCGCCTCTATATTTTAGGCCCTGGATCGACTGTGAAAGCAGTTGCCGAGGCTCTCGGTATCGAGAAGACACTCCTAGGAGTCGACGTCATAAGAGACGGAAAGATCGTTGCGACTGACGTCAATGAGGCTGATCTTCTGAAAATGGTTGGGGGAGATGGGGCTTCCTTGATAGTGACCCCTATAGGGGGCCAAGGATACATCTTCGGCAGGGGTAACCAGCAACTAAGCCCAGAAGTCTTGAGGAGAATCGGGAAGGAAAATGTGACCGTCATAGCTACTAGACGCAAAATATTAAGTTTGAAAGGTAGACCCCTACTAGTAGATACTGGAGACCCTGGTTTGGACAAAGAGTTTCATGGATATTTGAGGGTCATCACAGACTATGGAGAAGAGACGGTTGTGAAGGTGTGTTAAGTACCCTTCACATGTTCGAATTTACTGTTCCTCCAAATGATGGTGAACTTCCACGTTCCTCATTTGTTTAAAAAATTTTTGTTGATAAATAAGCATTCTGGCATTCAATAGTCTTTTTCTTATAGAAACGATTCTAAAAAGGTAGTAAACTTTTATTTTAAATGTATTTCACTAATTTTCAGTCTTTTATCGCTTCGAGTAGACTCGCCACATTCCACAGTTTGACTCGGGTGTATGGTGGCATATTGGGGTCTTGCGATATGTCGTCAAGAATACTTATTGCATTCGACGCCCTCACACCCAAACTGTGTTCTTTATACTGTAGGGCGTCCATAGCGTTCTTGGCGGCCCTCCTAATATTTCTGGGTGTAGTGTTGTCTTGGGAAACCTCACCCAAGATGCCTAGGGCCTGTCTAACCCTCTCCTCAAACTCTTCTCTCCTCTTCGACTTGGACATGACCCCAACCCTACCCAACACATTAATGTATTCAAACTAAAACTTTTCTAATTTAAACTCAACTGGTGAATGAACTTGCTGAGGTGTAGACTACGCTCCAGACATGTTAGAGGTTTAAATATTCAATGTGATGAAGATCGTTCAAGATGTGGATGGGTGTGGTGGGGTTGCGGCGTATATGCGCTGTGACCCTCAACCAATACCAATATGTATGGTTGAGAATAGACTATTTGGAGTGAAGTTTTAGGTCTGGTGGTTGATTTTTGTCTGCTGAATTGAAGAGAATGTCTGAACTCTTGAAGTCTGGCGCGACGATGATGTCGGAGGCTTGTCCTGAATGTGGCTCACCACTGTTCAAGGTTGGGAGCGACATAATCTGCGCTAAATGTAACAAGCCGGTGGTTATACTCAGAGCTGCTGAGGAGGAGAGTAAGATCATCGGAAGCAGGATCCTAGACGACCTTGAGCAGACGGTTCTCTCCAAGATTCGGGAGATGAACAGTCTTATAGGTTCTGAGGGGGATGTTGAGAGGCTCACGCAGTATGGTCGGGCTCTATCTACTTGGCTTGACACCTTAGAGAAGGTTAGGAGACTAAGGTCAGGATAAACGTTCACAGTTGAAAATGGATCCCCAAAACCTTTTGAGTTTATTTTATGAGCCTGCTTATGTTCTCTCCTAAGATCAATGTTTTCTCGTCGTCACCTATATCGGCCAGGGTTATCTTTGAAATTTCGAAATTCATTCCGCCGCCTAGGGGGTGGTCTGAACCGTAGAGGATTCTGGTTGGACCGATTTTAGCTGCTGCTCTGGCGATCATTCTTGGATGCTGTGCGTAAGAGGTTTCCAAGTAAATGTTCTCGCTTCTATGCGCTACATCCAAGCATTCTGGATCGATCATGTGTGCGATGATTAATTTTGCTTCCGGAAAATATTCAGCTAACTCGCCGACATGGCTAGGTCTACCTAAGGCACCCCATCCTGTGTGGACCATCACCGGGATTCCGAGTCTGACGGCTATCTCAACCAGAGTGTGGACTGTCCTGTTGGTGGGGTAGTAGCCTCCAAGAACAGGATGCAACTTCAATCCTTTGAATTTATGTATTCTTACAAGTTTTTCGAGCTGGTCGCCGGAGCCTTCGATTCTAGGATCTAGCCAAGCGAAAGCTACCAGCCTATCTCTGTAAGGCTTGATTGAAGATGAGAGTTCGATATTCGCCTTCTCAAGTCTATGTGGTAGGCGGTAGTTGGGCATAACTACTGCTCTGGATACGTTGTTTCGATCCATCTCTTCTATGAGGTTGGCTGCTGTGAATGTGGTGTTCTTCTCTTCAAGATTTGAGTAGTGGAAGGGGTCGCACCTTCCGATGTGGGTGTGGGCGTCAAAGATCATTACTGAAACCGACTACTTCTAGACTGCAATATCACTCACTTTTCGATGAGAGATTTTAGATATTGATAGTATTCTTTGGAGTCCATGAGGTCTTTCAACTCAACTTCAAGGTTGCTCGGTTTTATGATTGCGATCCAGCCTTCTCCGTATGGGCTCTTATTTATCAGGTCAGGCTTGGTGGATAAGATGCTGTTTACTTCAATTATCTCCCCGCTGACTGGTGCGAAATAGTCTGAGACCGCCTTCACAGACTCTACTGTTCCAAGGGATTCGGCCTTAGATACTTTCCTGCCCCGTTCAGGCAGGTCGACGAACACAACCTCATGCAGAGTCTTCTGGGCGTAGTCTGTCACACCTATCACACAGTTCTCCCCTTCGAGCCTCAACCATTCATGGTCTTTAGTGTAGTAGAGGCTTTCCGGAACATCGTATTCTTCAATCTTCAATGTTTCCTCCACCACCAAACACAATATTTACTCATTACTTCAGCCTCTTCAGACCATAAAGTTTTGTATCGTAGAAGGGGAGATTCACAACTTCGGCTTCAACAGGTTTTCCATGAATCTCTATGTATACCTTCTTGCCGACGTCAGAGTATTCAGTGGATATGTAACCCATCGCTATTCCAACATTCAAGGTTGGAGAGTATGTTCCACTGGTTACTGTTCCTATCACCTCGCCGTTCTTGAGTATCCTATTCTTCTCGCGAGGTATACCTCTACCAACCATTCTCAGCCCTACGCGTCTTCTCTTGACTCCAGCCTCTTTCCTTTTCAGCATAGCGTCTTTGCCGATGAAGTCTCCCTTCTCAAATTTCACAACAAATTCCAGCCTAGCCTCTAGGGGATCGGTGGATTCCGTGATGTCGCTGCCGTAAAGACACATCCCAGCCTCCAGTCTGAGTACGTCGCGGGCTCCTAAACCGCAAGGCTTCAATCCATACTCTTCCCCAGCCTTCAGGGTCATGTCCCAGATTTTCAGGGCATTCGCAGGGTTACTTATCGATGTGTCTAACACACATATCTCAAACCCATCCTCGCCGGTGTAGCCTGTTCTGGACAAGACGCATTTCGAACCTGCTATCTCCACATATTTACAGTCGAACCTTACCATTGTTGACAGGTCATCTTCGAGCAGCTTCTGTAATGTATGAGGCGCTTTTGGACCTTGGATTGAGATCATGGCGACTTCGTCGGAGACTTCTCTCAAGTTTACATTGTAGCCTCTTGAATTCTCCTTGAGCCATGAGAGGTCTTTCTGCCTGTTCCCAGCGTTACAGACGATAAGATACTCTTGCCCGTCCAACTTCATAATCACCAGGTCGTCTTTGATTCCGCCCTCCCAGTTGCATATGAGGGTGTATTGGGCGTGGTTTGGCTTTAAGGCCTCGACATTATTGGTTGTGACGTAGTTGAGGAATCTTTCAGCGTCGTGGCCGGTGACGAAGATTCTGCCCATATGGGATATGTCGAAGACTCCAACTCTATTCCTGACTGCTGAACATTCAGAGATTATACTGTCATACCATAAGGGCATCTGGAATCCTGCAAAATCGGTGAGGCGACTGGTCTTCTCATGGAACTGGAACAACTGTGTCCTATATGACAAACATCATCCTCCCATTTGTTTGTATCTCACTGTTACTATTATTGTTGAAACCTTAAAAATTGTATCAGGATCGCGCATGCATTTGACGATGGATGAGGGGCGATTAACGATACCGAAAGAGGCTCGTGAGAAAATTGGGATTGGAAGACTCCTATTACTAGAAGTTAGAGATTAAACCTATACCGGAGATATCAGCCCTATCGCTGATTGAAGTTGAGATTCTCCTGAGAAGTGAACTCTTAAAGATAAGGGAGAGGAGCTCAACAGATCAAGATATCGCAGACTATTTTAAGCAGATCTGTGAGGCTCTGGAAGCTTATAAAATAACGGTCAACTCCATAACATGCAGGAGTGTGAGCCTGTGCTTCAATACGCATGAAGTATGGGCTAGGCTACTATGACTCCCATTACGCTGCGCAGGCTCAATTCCATGACGGACAGATAATCTCGACAGACAGAGTATATGATAGGGTTGCTGAGATAAGGAGGATCAACCCCTACACCTTCAAGTGAATGAGGGGACATCGTAAGATGATTGTTCCAGCCTCAGGCCCCATAGACTTTATTTCTTTGGCTACAGAACTTTTAACTCAGTGGGAAATTCGTCTTGAAGGGTAATCGTCTTAAGACTACTCTCTATTTGATTCTGGTGGTTGCTTCGGTGATCTCCATAGTCCATGCAGGCATCCCATACGATGTTTTGAAGATGCTTAAATTTGGGGCGAAGGTTACGGTTACTGAGAGCGCATCTTTCAACGTCTATATTGACAGTGCATGTACAAGGGAGCTTGTTGAACCTATAGACTTCGGTTCAACGCCTAAAGGCGGGATGAGCGATGCTCGACATATATATGTTAAGAATGTGGGCGCAGTCCCTGGGACCATAATGGATATACGCACCGACACCTCTGGCCTCAAGGTCGTCTGGGGTTCAAGTAACTCGACTACTCTGCGACCGGGGGATGTTGTACATGTGTGGCTTAGACTAAGAGTTGAGCCTGATATGCCGGTGGGCCCATGTAGCTTCATGATATTGATCGAGATCGGCGGCGGATCACCTGGTAGCTGGTAGAATTTCCCTAAAAGCTGGAGAAGATGAATTTAAGTAAAACGGTTCTAGATGCTAGAAACCCCGCACAAGCCTGTTTAACTGTTCGTCTCTATAGACGTCCTCAACGCTACCTCCGTAAACGATCTCTCCTCTCTCAACCACATATATTCTGTCAGAGACTTTTGACGCATTTGCAATATTGGATTCAGCTAAAAGTATAGCGATTCCTAGAGACTCCCTTATTTTCTTTATTCGCTCAGCAAATCTTACAAGTACGATTGGAGCCAAACCTTCTAAAGGCTCGTCTAGAAGCAATAGTGTAGGGTTCAACATCAATGCCCTTGCGGTGGCAACCATCTTTCCCTCCCCACCGCTCAAAACAAGTCCTTCCCTCTTCCTGAGCCTGTCAAGTTCAGGAAATATTCTATGTACTTCTTTCTCAATGTCGGATCCGGATTGGTTTCCAGTTCTTTTAATAACCCATTTCGGAAATTGGAGGTTCTCCTCAACTGTGAGGTCTGTGAATATTCCCCTGTAGTCTGGCGCCAGTCCTATACCTAGTCTCGCCCTCTTGTATGGTGGGATATCCGTTATATCCTCATCTTTGAATTTTATAGTGCCTGATTTCGGCCTCAATAATCCCATTATTGTCTTTATTGTGCTTGTTTTGCCTGCTCCGTTTCTTCCAACCAAGCACACTATCTCTCCTTTATCCACTTTCATGGATACGTCGCGCAATACTTGGACTGCTCCTATGAAGGTGTTTACTCTGTCGAGTTCAAGCAGCGCCATCTAGATTTCCCCCGTCACTATTTTTCTAACCTGCTCATTCTCTTTTATCTCCTCAGGCTTTCCTTCAGCGAGAATCTTTCCTTCATGCATGGCGATCACTCTGTTGGAGTATCCGAATACTATGTCCATGTCATGTTCAACTATGACGGCGGTTACTCCTTCTTTCCTAACGGCTTCCTCTATTCGTTGCATTACCGGCTTCTTCTCTGATGTGCTGACCCCGCTCGTAGGTTCATCCAAAAGTATGAGTTTCGGGTTGAGTGCAAAACACAGTGCTACGTCTAGGACTTTCCTGTCTCCATGTGGCACATCGCCTGCCAATGTTTCAGCTTTCTCTGAAAGCTTGAAAATTCTCAGTATCTCGAGGCTCCTCCTTGTAATCTCTTCATCTTTATTCAAGTTTGAGAAGGGCCTATGGGTTCTGCCCAGGTTTGAGGCTACTGCGGCTTTGAGATTCTCCATAACCGTCATCCCGTCGAACAGGTTCACTATTTGGAAGCTCCGTACCAACCCCATCTTAGCCAGTTTGCTTGGAGGCCACTTCGTAACATTCCTGCCGTAGAAGAATACCTTCCCTGAGTCTGGTTCGATCATGTTGCTGATCAAGTTTAGGAGTGTTGTCTTCCCTGAGCCGTTGGGTCCTATAATCGACAGTATCTCCCCTTCACTCACTTCCAAATTGACGTCGTCTACTGCCTTGACCTCGCCGAAATATTTCTTCAGGCCTTCTGTCCGTAAAATCTTCTCACTTTTGTCGATAGCCATCCCATAATACCTCCTGGAAATACTAATACGAAGAATATTGCTGACAAACCTAGGATGAATGACCAGTATGTTGTGAAGTGCATTATCTGAATTTTTAGATTATAGAATATGAATGCTCCGACTATGGGGCCTGCGAAATTAAACATTCCACCTAGCACATTCATCATCACAACGTCACCTGACGTAAGCCATGTCGAGATGTCTGGTGATACTTGGCCACTTAGAGGAGCCCATAAGGCGCCTCCAACTCCACCGTAGATAGCGGATATGACGTAAGCTGCTAGCCTGTATCTGCCCACCGGTATTCCAATAAACTCCGCTCTAACTCCGTTTTCCCTTATTGCCTTGAGGGCAAGACCGAATGGAGAATTGTAGATACGCCACATCACATATGTTAAGATTACAAAAATAGCTAGAATATAATAGTAGAATGCGAAGGTTCTGAAGATCTCATATGGAAATGTTATACCTAGAGTTGAGGGGATATAAACAGGCAGACCGTCTGTTCCTCCAGTGATATGGTACAGTTTAAGGAGGAGGGCGTGCCACAGCATCACAAATCCTAGGTTGATGAGGCCGAAGAATATTCTGGTGTATCTTATGCAGAGGGCTCCAACTCCTAATCCTACTATAGCGGAGGTTACGATAGCAGCTGCTAATAGTAATTCCATGGAGAATACGCGGTATGGACCAAGTTCAGGCCTCATCAGAGCCGCCACTGTGTAGGCTCCTACACCCAGATACAGTGCGTGGCCGAAGGAGAGTAAGCCTGTCCGACCGAAGAGAATGTTGTATCCTAGTGCATATATTGCGAAACACATGGTTACTGAGAGGACGTAGGTGTAGTATGCTGGAAGTACAGGTGGCAGTATAGAGGCTAGGAGAACCCCAACTATTATGGCGATAATATACTTAGGTTTCATTTCACTTCTCTTCCCTTGTAAATTTCTTGCCGAACAGTCCTCTAGGTCTAAAAATAAGAGTCATAATCAGTATTAGGAATACGACTGCCAATTCAAGTTCAGGTATGAGAGCTATTCCAAAAGCTCTTACCAATCCGATCATAGACGCAGCAACTAAGGCACCTTTTAGGCTGCCTAAACCTCCTATTATCATCACTGCGAACGATAGAACTATAGGTTCGAACCCCATGCCTGAGTAAGCATTCGTTGCTGGAAGATATATTGCACCTCCTAAACCAGCTATAAATACTGCTAGGAAGAATGTTTCAGTGTATAGGATGGATACGTTTACACCGAGACATGTGCTCATCTCCCTATCTTGCGCTGTTCCCCTCAATATGCGCCCCATCTTAGTTTTGAAAAAGAATATCCATAGACCTAGAGCTACTGCTATGGCGAAGGCATATATCACAAAATTATATGATGGGTAAGCCTTACCGAGTATTGTCAATGTTCCCATCCAATTGTAGAGTTGATTTGCTGAAAGAGGAGACCCCCCGAAAATCATTCTCAAAGAATCGTCAAAGACCAGCATTAAGCCGAATGTGGCTAAGAGTGAATACTCCTCACGCAGCCTATACAGCCTCTTGAAGAGTAAGGGTTCAATAACTAAACCTATGAGGCCTACTAGGAAAGCTCCTGCAGGTATACATAACCATAATATGTAGATGGGGTAGCCTGCTTTAGCCGCCGCATTCATTAAGGCCCAAGTCAAGAACGCCCCGGTGGCGTAGAGTCCGCCGTGAGCAATGTTGAGCACCCTCATGAAACTATATAGAATATTCAAACCTATAGTAATAAGGAATAGTGAGAGGGCATAGAACATGCCGTTAAGAATTATTATAACAACTGTCTCAGGATCCATTTACGCCTCACAGTGGTTCCAATATTTTATCATAAAAAATGGGGGGAATGGTTGTTCACCAAGACGCTATCCAGTCGGAGTATTTCATTCCAGTACCCAGAGGATACTTCAGAACCGGCGGCAATGATTTAGGATTGTAGACATATTCAGGCATTATGAATCCAAGCGTCTTCGGATCAATTGTGGTTATAGGATATTTCGGGTCATGCCATGTCTTTCCATACGGTAGAGGATTTATGAATTGCCCATCGCTCGTGATGGCCCTGTGTCCGGCTGGACTGACAACTTGAGAATTCTGGATCGCTCTGCAAATCTCCTCGTTCTCAGGATAGCTTCCGGTAGCTGCGTAGACTCTTTCTACAGCCTGTTTGTAGGCGAATATGGCTGAGAATATCTGCATCACATCAAATTCTGGGAACTTCTTTTCTCTCTTTCTATACTCCTCTACAAACCATTTATTCAGCGGATATAAGTTGTGTGGAGGCGCCTCGAAATAGTAGTCTCTCTGTAACATCCATACTCCTGGAGGCACTATGTCTTTAGTGAGTGAGTTTAATGCCATGGAGCCTAGGATCGATACTACATTCGTCTTCTGGAATAGTCCATAGGCAGTTGCCTGTTTGGCAAAAGTGACGAAGTCTCCTCCCCAGCATGCCGTTATGACTACGTCAGGTTTAGCGTCTAGTACAGCGGTTATGTGTGACGAGAAGTCTGTGGCACCTAGTGGAGGCCAAGTCTCTAATACACTCTCCATATGTGGCGCCAACTTATTCAGTGCTTTCATCGTATACATCATGGCCTCACGACCGTAAACATAGTCTGGGTTTATTCCAGCAATTCTCTTGGCGTTTGGAAATTCTCTTGCAATAATCTGCGCGGCGACGTTGGGTTCAGCTAGGTTCTGTTCTCCTGATCTGAACAGGTATACTGGGTTCGGATCCAGCTCTTCAACCATTTTCACGGTTGTTGAACACTGTAGGAAAAACGGGGTCTTCAACTGTTCTACATGTGTTGTTATTGCGTTCGCATTTGAGCCGCCTATGTCCCCACCCATTAGATCAACTTTATCTTCCAGCACAAATCTTCTGACAGCGTCTACTGTAACTTCTGGAGTACCTGCGTCACGTTTCAGAACTTCTATTTTTCTCCCTAGGATTCCGCCGGCTTTATTTATCTCGTCTGCTGCGAATCTTGCTCCACCATAACATGCCTCTCCAACCATCGTTGAGGCTCCGGTGAACCATGAGACTATTCCGATCTTTATCGGCTCCTTCGGAACGCCTTTAGGAGTTTTTCCTAACTCCACAGTCTTTGTGACTGTTGGGGCAACTCCGGTTGGCGGCGCCATCATCTGTGAAGCTCCATACCCGACGCCTGCTCCCACACCGAAGCCGACGATCCCCGCAGCTGCGGTCTTTACGAAATCTCTTCTAGATGTCTTTTCTGACATTGCTCATCCCGCTCCTATAGAACACGTATTATATTTAAGACTTCGCTTCATGAGACTTTATTCCCTTAAATGGAAGTTTCTCGAAAAAAGGAGAAAAATGAAGATCATTAATGTTTTTAAGACGTTAAACTGCGACTTTTTTCATCTTCAAGTAAAGGTGATGCCGCAATCTTCACTTCTTCTCTTCTCCTCCCTATTTGTAGGACTTGCTGTTCCCTGCTTGAGTCTCTATATATTGTTACGCCTTTACATCCCAGTTGGTATGCTAACATGTACACTGTCTCGACGTCTTCAGGTGTTGCGTCGCTTGGAAAATTTACTGTCTTCGAGACTGCGTTGTCTGTATATTTCTGGAACGCCGCTTGGATTCTGACGTGCCATTCAGGGGTTATGTCATGGGCTGTGACGAATATTCTCTTGACATCTTCAGGTACTTGGGGGATGTTTTGAACAGACCCTTCCTCGCTGATCCTCCTCATCAACTCTTCACTGTAGAATCCTCTCTCGTAAGCTATTTTCTCGAAGAGGGGGTGAACCTCCATGAGCTCAGTGTTGTCCATCACGTTTCTAATGTAGGATATTGCGAAGATAGGTTCGATGCCGCTTGAGCAGCCTGCTATTATGCTCAATGTTCCTGTAGGTGCTATTGTGGTTGTTGTGGCGTTTCTTCTGGGAGGCTCACCTGCAACGTCATATATGCTGCCTTTGAAGTTTGGGAAGGCCCCCCTCTCATTCGCCAGTTCTCTTGAAGCTTTAATAGCCTCATCTGAAATGAATGACATAACCTTCTCAGCCGTCGCCACCGCCCTCTCTGAATTGTACGGTATTCCAAGCTGTATGAGCATGTCTGCGAAGCCCATCACACCTAAACCTATCTTCCTATTTCCTTTAGTCATCTCCTCAATCTCTTTCAGAGGGTACTGGTTCACGTCGATTACGTTGTCTAGGAAGTGGACTGCCAACTTCACTGTTCCTGAGAGTTTATCATAGTCTATCTGGCCGTCCACCACCATCTTTGATAGGTTTACTGAGCCTAGGTTGCATGACTCGTATGGTAGGAGTGGCTGCTCACCGCATGGGTTTGTACTCTCTATCTCACCAAGTTTGGGGGTTGGGTTGTCCCTGTTCAACCTGTCGAGAAAGACTATTCCAGGTTCACCGTTCTTCCATGCTTGGCGGACCATAAGTTTGAATACGTCCCTCGCCGGTAGGCTTCTGACAGCCTCCTTCGTCCTCGGATTTATAAGCTGGTAATCAGTACCCTTCATGACCGCCCTCATAAACTCTTCAGTCAAACCTACTGAGATGTTGAAGTTGTTCAGTTGGGTGTTATCGTCCTTCGCCTTTATGAACTCTAGAATGTCGGGATGGTCAACCCTGAGTATGGCCATGTTTGCTCCTCGACGCTTCCCACCCTGCTTTATCACCTCGGTAGCCGCGTCGAATACGCGCATGAATGATACTGGTCCCGACGCAATGCCTCCTGTCGATTTGACGACGTCGTTCTTTGGCCTCAACCTCGAGAATGAGAATCCTGTACCCCCTCCTGACTTATGTATGAGGGCTGTCTGCTTCACCGCGTCGAATATGCTCTCCATAGAGTCCTCAACCGGTAAGACGAAGCATGCTGAGAGTTGGCCTAGGGGGGTTCCAGCGTTCATGAGGGTGGGGGAGTTTGGAAGAAAATCCAGGTTGGTCATGATCCTGTAGAATTCTTCCCTGGTCTTTTTCACGTCAGCTTCAGGATTATATATTAGGTCTGCTTGGGCGACTGCTTCAGCCACCCTTCTGAATAGGCCTGCCGGCGTCTCTATTATGCGGCCCTTCTCGTCCCTCCTCAAATATCTCCTCTCCAATACGCTTATTGCGTTCGGTGTCAGCCTCTTATCCAACTCAGCGTCGAGAAGCATGGTTCTCGACTCCCTCACATCCCTCCTCCTCTGCCTGTATAGGATGTAGGCCTTCGCAGTCTTTGCGTGGCCGTTCTCAATCAGAACTTTCTCAACTATATCCTGAACCTCCTCGACTGTAGGAGTCTTCTCTCTTCCAAATCTGCGGCTGAGAATCTCCACAACCTTATCTGAGAGTTGTTTGGCGAGAGTCTTGTCTCGGCCGCCTACAGACTCAGCTGCCTTGAATATTGCAGCGGTTATTTTTTCCTGGTCGAAGTCTACTATGCGGCCGTCACGTTTCCTAATCTTTGCTGGAACCCCATGTCTGGCAGGCTCCCCATAGCCTCCATTTTTGTTTTCATCCACCGACATATTCAGATTCCTTCTTCACCGTTAAATAGATTTTAGTTCCATTACACGTGTAGATTAAGAGTTTATACATGATTGTATAAACAACTGTATATGGTTAAACTGTTGATTTCAAATATCGGAGGCAAAGAAGTGATGGTTCCTTTCGGAAACCTTTACTGTCAGTTCAGCCAAAACTTTTAATTACGGCTCTTCAGGTGCACCGGTTTGAGAATTGAGGTTGTCTGCAACCTTGAAGATGTTAGAAGGTTCCTGATCCTCAGCACATGCAGCTCCTTTATTCCTGAGGAGTTTCTCCGCGACAGCAAGGTCTTTCCTGAGAGGCCTAGGGAGAAGGGGACTATGTATGTTGAGGCTGAGGACAAGGAGACCTTGGGCAGCATCAGAGACATCCAGTTCACAAGGGTTTCTAATGTTTTAGGTGTCATATATAATTCTAAGAGTGGTTTGACGAAGCTGAAGTGGCGTCACATAAAAGACTCCTTAGGTAAGCTCAGCGGTGAGGCCAGCGGCAATTCATTGGTCAACCTTTTCCAAGCAGGTATTCTAGACGAGTCTTACGTGAAGAAGTCTAGAAGAAATTTTTACTAACAGTTGACTTAGAACCCTAGCGGTTCACCTACAAGAATCACTGATATATCTGTCTTCGTGGGTCTCTTCTCCATTATTGTGATGACGTGGCAGTGTCTATTCGGCGGTTCGCATCTCTCCAAGTCGCATACTCTCTGGGTGCATGGGGTTGATCCACCCATCCTCTTCACATTCATTGGAGTAGCAACTTCTCTGATCCTCCTGATCCCCTCCTCAACATCTCTGACAATCTTGTTGACACCTGCTATGATGACCACTTTTGGCGGCCCAAAGATCATTGCTGCAACCCTGTTTCCGGTCCCATCTATATTGACCAGTTTTCCATCTTCAGTGACGGCGTTGCTGCTGCTTACGAAGACGTCGCATGTAAGGTGTTTCCTTCTGATCTCAAGATCTTCCTCAGGCGTCAATCTTCTCCAGGTCTCAAAGACTTCGTTACCCCTTCTACGAAGCTCATCTACGAGGCCGACCTCTCGAACTGTGACTGAGCCTCCTACACCTACTCTGGCTCCCTCAGGAATCATCCTCAAGGCCTCCTTGAGGGCCTCTTCCCTCGTCCCAACATAGACTGCTTTGAACCCATTCCTCTCTAAGGATTCGCATGTCCTCTTGATCCTATGTTCAATAAACCATCTGACTTCTTCCCTCATCTCTACCACAATTAATTTTGATGCCACCCATCTATTTATGAATAATTGAGGGAGAGGATCTTCCAACTATATCAGACTGTAGGCTAAGGCATGTTTGATGACTGATGTCTGGGTTACTAGACCGATCAACTTACCCTCATCGTCGACTATCGGGATCCTCTGTATGCCTGTCTTCACCATTATCTCAACTATCTCCCTCAGGGTTGTCTTCTCATTTCCCTTAAAGAGTTTGGTTGTCATAAGATCTTCAACAGCCAAATGTGAAACATCGGATCCGGCCAAGTCGATGTCCCTTTGGGTGATCATCCCTAGAAGGGTGCCTTTATCGTCGACTACGGGTAGGCCTCCTACGCCGTGCCGCATCATCTTCAGCCTGGCCAAGGCAACTTTGCTGCCTACTTTTATCGTGTAGACGTCCTTTATCATTATGTCTTTTGCAAGTAAGTCTCCCATTCTCCAGCCCCAGCATGTTTATAGCATGTCGAGCCTAAAAAGCATGGTTAAACTCAGTAACTTAAACATTTACAAACATATGTAAATACTTAATTAACATTTTGCTAAAGATAACAGAAATATTGAGGCTCATCAGCAGCGTAGGCCAGTAGATCCTCTGACGACCTGTCGAAGGCTCATGGTTAAACATCGCTTAGGGCATGATCTAAGTTTAAAAGGGAAAGAGAAGATACACATGTGGAAAGGTGGAGCTTCTTGAGTGGAAGGGTTAAGAAGAGGCGACGTGAAGCACCCATGCCTGCTGCGAGTGCAGGGCTTCTACGCTTCTTTGAAGAAGAGACAGCTGGACTGAAGCTAAGACCTGAATTCATCATAATAATGGCTGCATGTCTGATCGCCGCAAGCCTCATCGCATACTTTACCGTCAAATGAACCTAGTAAAAGTCGAGGAGACTCTTCTGAGATAGGGCCGGTAAAGGCCTACTCCTTAATCCAAGCTTTCTCTCAACGAAATCCGTGAAGGTGGCAGTGTAGCCTGTGAAGGTGTAAACAACCTTAGCCCCACAACCCTTGACGAATTGTAGGAGCTGGTTAAAGTCAGCGTGGCTGCTGAGGGGGAAAGCCGCTGTTCTTCTCAAGCCCATCTTCAAAGCCCAACCGGTCGCCAGGGCCCTCACATACCTTCCTTTTAAAGGCAGGTTCGGCTGAGATGTCAAATATACGAGCTCCCCATCTATCTCCTGGGGATCCGCCTCTTCATATTTGAGTTTCAAGCCACCCTCCGAATAAGCTCTGTTAACCTTCGCAATCTTACTATCGGTGGCGACTACAAGATTCGTATATAGGTTGAAAAGCCTCACAAGCTCTTGGGCTTTCCCAGCAGCATAAACATTGAAGACAGGTGTCAATCCTTTCTTTACCTGGCCTATGGTCCATTTCACAACCTCAGCGTAAGTTTCTTCCCTGCTTGGGAAGATAAAAGTTGGATCTCCATAAGTAGCCTCCATGACGAGAATGTCACATTCAATATTCTCCGCGTTCCTTGTTGTCAAGGTGTCTACACAATTGATGTCTCCAGTGTATAGAACGGTAAGGTTGGGCATAGATACTAGGAATTGAGCTGACCCTAACATGTGACCTGCATTTATAGGGGTGACTTCAACCTCCCCAATCCTTATAGGCTCTTTAAATCTCACCTCATGAAAGTTTACTGGAGATCTGCCGTTCAAGCCTTCAAAAATATTCTTTGTCTCAACAGTCGAATATTTCCGCGCTCGGCTTCTCAAACCTGCGACATGGTCGGCATGCGCATGGGAGACAAACACATAGGAGTCGCCTCCAACAATGCTGGATGAGTCTGGATCAAATATCAGTTGGACTCCATCCGCCCTCACCGTGAAACCTCTACACCACCCTATCTCAACCATCGAGCCGCCAAACCCCGGTGATTCCCCATTTATAGATTAGGCTCCCAATCTATAAAAGGGAAGCTTAATCTTACTATGACCCATAAACTATTAGTGGGCTGGCAGGTTCACGGAGTTATATTTATGGCTTCATCTGGAGGCAATCTTGTCAGGGTTGGTAGGAAACCGTTGATAAACTACGTTGTAGCTTGCGTCACCCTATTCAACTCAGGCTTGGAGGAGGTTACTGTCAGAGCCAGAGGAAGAACCATACCAAAGGCCGTCGACACCGTAGGAATGTTGAGGAGAGCCTTCTTGAAGGAGTTGACCGTTAAATCGGTAGACATAGGCTCGGAAGACATTAGACGGCGCAACGGTAGGGAAAAATCCATATCGACGATTGAGATAACCCTCTCAAAGAAGTCTGGAGATTAGTGTAACCTTATTATCTCTAAGCCTTTCCTAGAAGGATTATGGGCTCTCCAAAAATATTGGTGACTCCACCTGGACCCAAGGCTAGGAGGATCCTATTTTATGATGAGAAGTATCTCTCACCCTCACTGAGGAGACTCTACCCGCTGGCCATAGAGTCTGGAAGAGATTGCATAGTCAGAGATGTGGATGGGAACGAATATATAGATTTCAATTCAGGCCTCTCATGTCTGAATGTGGGCCACTCGCACCCTAGGGTGGTTGAGGCCGTCAAGGAGCAGATCGATAAGTTTTCACATTATTCACAGAAGGCTTTCTATTATGAAGTTGCGGTTAGGCTTGCTGAGGATCTATGCAATCTCACCCCAGGATCTTTCGGGAAACGTGTCTTCCTCAGCAACTCTGGAACAGAAGCTGTTGAGGCATCTATAAAGCTCGTTCGCTGGCATTACAGGAGACCCATCCTCCTATCCTACGTGAACGCTTGGCACGGTGAGACTTTAGGCTCATTGACCCTCTCTACACATGCACCTGTACAGAGGAGGCATCTCATGCCTCTGCTTCCAAACACCGTACATATACCCTACCCATACTGTTACAGGTGTCCATTCGACGAAACCTTCCCTGAATGTTCCTACATATGCTTAGGATATGTCGATGAGTATGTTTTGGGAAGGGTTGTTGCACCTGAAGACGTCGCCGCAGTGTTCTTTGAGCCGATCCAAGCTGAAGGGTGCATCGTACCTCCACCGGAATATTTTGGGAGACTCAGAAAGATAGCTGATGAAGGGGGTTTCGCCATGGTTGACGATGAGTCTGAAACAGGCGTCGGAAGGATAGGAAGATGGTTTGGGATTGAAGAGTGGAATGTTACACCGGACGTCATATGTGCTGCTGGAGGATTAGCCTCAGGCCTACCTCTAGGAGCCACCATATGTAGAAGTGAAATTATGGATTGGGAGCCTGAAACTCACTCAAGCATATTTGGCGGAAACCCGTTGAGCTGCGCTGCAGCCTTGACTGTCATCGAGATCATAAAGGAGGAGAATCTGCTCGGTAATGCTGTAAAGCAGGGCAGCTATGTTCTTCGCAGGCTCAAGGATATGATGGAAAAATATGAGTTGATAGGTGACGTGAGAGGGTGCGGATTGATGGTTGGCATGGAGCTCGTTAAGAATAGAAAGACAAAGATACCCGCCTATGATGAGGCTGAGAAGATTATGATTATGGCTTTTAAGCGTGGAATTGCATTGAGGAGGTCAGGTTCAACGATCATAATCTCCCCTCCATTGACCATAAGCCGTGAGACCGTCGATTCAGGCTTGGATATTATCGACGCCGTATTCAGAGAATTTTTGAGTGGCCTCTAGTCGCTGCGCAGCTCTCCGGTAAAATACAAAAGGATGATTTAAACCTTCAAGCCTATCCGACTGTTGTCTTGGATATCTTGAAAGGGTCGTTGAGGCCGAAGTTTCTCTTACCTATCATTGGTAAGACATTTATTTTGAATATGGGAATTAGTTACTGGTGAGAATGTCTTGAAGAGGTACGATATAGGTATACATTTCGCAAACGATCTTGAACAGGATAGGCCTATGGATAGGGATACGTGGCTTCGGGAAGTGTTTCCTGAGTGGGGGACATACCTTAACAGGCAGATAGAGGCTGAGAAAGTTGAGAAGGGTAAGCTCGTACTATGGTGGTTCGGAGCATGCTCCTTCTACATCAAGACACCTGGGGACGCAAATATTCTCATAGACAACTATAGCGGCCCCTCCGTATACATAACCTACGAGGGTGGGGCTGGACCTACGCGAATGAATGGAGCTGAACGCCAAGAATGGTTGAGGTGCAACCCGCATGTAATTGATCCTTGGGCTTTCACAAAGGTCGATGCTCTACTCTCAACCCATCCACACAGCGATCACTGTGACATATACACGATAAAACCTTTGATCAAGAATACTAAGTGTATGTTCATAGGTCCACCTGCCTCATGTAAAATGTTCGCCATGTATGGGGCTCCGAAAGAAAGAATCCTGCAAATGAAGCCTGGGGACAGATATGACGTAAAAGACGCTGCCATAAAAGCTACTAAATCAACAGATTTCTGCGCCCTCAGAGGGGGAGAGGTAAAGCCTGGAAAGACTATCGATGAGGTTGCCTTGAACTATCTCGTGGAAACCCCTTCAGGAAACATATATCATGCAGGCGACTCCTCATACCACGACTATTACTTCAGGGTAGGCTACGAGAATAAGATAGATATAGCGTTGATCAACTGCGGCAATAGTCCACCCAGCTTCACAGATAAGATGTCTTTCGCCGACGCTGCAAGGGTAGCAAACCAATTGAGGGCTAAAGTTCTGATTCCGATGCATTACGATAACTGGGCTATCGCCGAGGGAGACCCCGCTGAACTCGAAGCCATAGTCAGAATGAAGTATCCGAAACTCAAGACCTTCATCATGAAGTGGGGTGGAAGATTCGAGTGGCCTACAGACATAGATAAGGGCAGATATGAATATCCAAGACAAGAAGAGAGGGCTAGGCCTGAACTATCATGGGAGTACGGGGACAAACCGAGAATTAAAATGGTTGTGGAGTAGCGAACCGTAACTCCCAAACTTTTTTAGACCTGAATATTTTAAGGATCTGTCTCTGGAGATACATACATTTGAATCTTGACGAGTATCTTATTCGGAACAATGTTTGGCATCGATTCATCCAGAAGGCTGAGACGATACATACTTCAGATGCGGCGAAAGCCACTGGAGTGGAGCTTAGAAGAGTTACGAAAAATTTGGTTTCAGTAACCGATGATGGGAGGCATGTGCTTTTGATTGTTCCAGGAGATAGGAAAGTGGATCTTGAGAAAGCCGCTAAGATTCTTGGTGTAAAACATTTGAGGCTGGTCGCTTTCGATCAGGCTGAGAAGATAAGTGGATACCCGCCTGGGGGAACACCTTCAGTAGGCCATAAAGAGAAGATGAGGGTTCTCTTGGACAAGACCCTTCTAGACTATGATACGGTCTATTGCGGTGGGGGATCACGTAATAGGCTCCTCGAATTGAAGGTACAGGACATAATAAGGTTGAATGACGCAACGGTAGGTGAGATATGTCTATAATAGCCAAGAGGTTTAACTATTTCAAGGGACAATTCTCTCCTAGCCGGGGTGGCAGAGTGGCAAAACAGTGGTCTGGGCCAATGCGCCGGACTCGAGAGTCTTGAGCCGACATATCCGGTTCTCCTTTGAGGAGAGCAGGGGTTCAAGTCCCCTCCCCGGCGCCTAACAGTATCCTGAAATTTTATATTGATCACTTTGTTGAGCGGGTGAAGGGGACGTCTCTCACCAGAATGTGTGGGGTCAATGTTGGAACGTCGACCTCCCACCATTTAACCCACCTTCTCTCACTGGATAAAGCAACTATGTTTCTCAAAATTTTGGGGAGGTTGCCACTGATCCTCAGCCCTTTAAGCGACTGCACGATCTCCCCACCTTTGACTCTGAATAGGCCGTCTCTACATACTGTGGAGAAGTCTCCTCTACGATAATCATGAAACCTAGTATACCAGTTATTTGTCACATATAGGCCGTCGTCCAGTTCCTGCAATATTCTCTCTTCACTGAGCTTACCTGCCTCCACAACAATGTTCCAGGGCTGAGGCACTATCCAACCTGCGTTCCCAGTGGTGGAACACCTATACTTTTTTGCAGTCGAAGAATTATGGAGGTAACTTTTGAGAATTCCTCTATCCACTATTATGGTCCTTCTGGTTGGTACGCCCTCATCGTCGAAAGCCCTTGAGTTCAAACCGTCACTCAGTGTTCCATCATCTATGATGGTGAGGCTCCCAGAGGCTATTCTCTCACCCAGTCTGTTTACCATGAAAGAGAGACCTGCATCAACATTGAAGGCCGAGGCTGCGTTCACTACGTCGTTGACTAGGTTTGCGAATACGTTGGGTCCTAAGACTACATCATATAACCCTGCTTCTCCTTGAACCGGGTTGGCTGCCTTGACAGCTATCTCCGCCGCCTCCTCTCCAGCCTGAGCGGGATAGAAATCTTTCTCATTCCTCGCGCATGAGTTGGCGTGGCCTGAAGATTCCTCATCTGAGAATGCCCTCACAGAGATTTCGAAAGATGACAGACTATCGTAGCCCGATGCTCCCGCTGAAGTTGCGATGCCTGTCTCCACTTTTCTATATAGGGAGGTTCCGGCGACTCTCTCCGCCCCTTTTGAAAGGGCGCCCTCTATCGCATCCTCCACATATTTGATCATAGTGGAGCCTTCAGGAGGTGGAGGGAGCTTTTGAGTTGCATTATATTCGAATGGCCCTTTAGGCAGTCTGACATAGTCCCTCTTAGGCGGTGTGATCTTGGCGGTCTTTAGGAGATATTCTATTGACTTTTTGACTGATCCTCTGGAAAGATCTTCGATGCTGCCTATTGCAACTCTCTTTCTAACAGCAACCATTATGTTGAGTATCGATGAATGCCAAGCTTGATTCACAGTTACCTTACTATTGGAGAATCTTACCATCTTCACATCTTCACGTATACAAGTTGCAGCTACGTCTTCAGCCCCTCCTCTTATACCAGTATTAACTGCGAAAGAGGCGAAATCAACCGGCTCCATTCAGGACCCTCCCAACCTAACATTTCTCAATCTAACCTCAGGCCCACCTGTCCATACAGGTGCGCCTTGCATCGGATCCCCTTTTCCACAGGTTGCGGCGGAGAACGATATTTCTCTACCAACCGCGTCGATACTCATGAAGAGGCTTGGAGTGGTTATCTCCAGTATAGGGTTACGAATCGGATTTGTAAATTCGCCATTCCTTATTCTGTAGGCTTCCAAGCCTACGTAACGTTGGTTGAACCTTCTGTCGTCGATATTCCATTCCATGAAACTTTTGATGTACACTCCTTCCCTCACCGACTCCACAAGCTCCTCGAAATTGTATTCACCTCTATCCATGTATGTGTTAGACATCCTGATTATGGGCTCCCTACTGTAAGATACTGAGCGGGCTGCTCCGTTACTCTTCACTCCCATCACCGCCGCGGTCTCCCTATTATGGAGAAAAGTGTTTATCACTCCTCTCCTTATGAGTTCCCGACGTGACGCCCTAACACCCTCATCATCGTATAGGTAGTAGCCGTAAGAGTTGGGTATTGTTGGGTCGTCTACAATGGTGACCCTTTCGCTGCCAATCCTCTCCCCTAACATACTCCTATTTACGAATGATTCACCTGCGGCAGCAGCCTCCCTGCCCAGTATTCGATCCGCCTCGAATGGGTGTCCACAGGATTCATGACATATTATTCCAACAACTTCACTCCCAAGAATTATGTCAAATTCACCCTTGGGAGGCTTCATTCCCTCAGTCAATATTCTCCCTAAAATTTTCGCCTCCTCAGAAGCCAGTCTATCCAGGTTCCAAGAGGTTACAGCCTCCCAACCTCGACTCTCACCTTTCTTATTGAATCTTTGGGCCGTACCTTTTCCAGGAGCGTAGGCTGTTAAGATATAGCTGAAAGATATTCTTGGAACCTTCGATCTAATTACGGCTCCTTCACTATTCATGAATATCTGTTCCGTAAGGGTCTCATTTAGGATGAGGAGTCTTGAAGGAAACTTCACATCATTTCCACTTCTGAAGAGTTTGTCTATGTCAGAGAGAAGTTCGACTTTATCCTTGACACTCACAGAGTCGAATCTAACTTTCTGTTTAACCTCCCATTTATCCGTTGCCACTGTTTCATTTGAGAATCTGATAGGTTTACTTGAGGCTGAGGCTTTTGCCATGGATGATGCTGAAGACAATATGTTGATTATGCTTTTTCGGTTGAGCACATTTGTTGAAGCGAAACCTAGGCTGCCGTTAACAATCAATCTTACACCCACACCGAACTCCCTTAGAAAACCTGAAAATTGAACCTCACCATTCTTCATCGTAATAGTATTGCTTACATCCCTGCGGCATCTAACCTCAACGTATGTTGAGCCCAGCCTCTCGGCATAATTCAAGGCAAATTCTAATAGGCTCTCCAAGTTGAAACCTCCTAAAGGTTTTCTGAACTTTTCTATGAAGTGGGGTGTTTAGCCTCCGAACATATTAACTGTATGTTAATAAATTCATTATCTGCAGGTTAACCGGATAAACTAATTAAAAGGTTGTTTCTTTCCATTACTAGGAAGATAAAGGCAGACTGTTCAGAAGGCTAGATTTGAAGTGCAGCCATCTCAAAAAGAACGTCCAGCACTCCGCAATCTCAGGGAAGCTATGGAAGCCTTAACGTCGGCAGGTTACCAGCTTGAGGCCGAAGCATTTGAACTTATAAAAATGTTACATGGTGAGGAATATTTTGATAAACTCATCTATGAAGCTATAGCTGAGGCTGAGAGGCAAATACCGAAACCACTCATCATAACAAGATCGATGATCATTGAAACCCTTGAAAGGGTTACTAAGAAGGTTTATGTTCAGGAGGTAAAGGTCCAAACTCGATCGAGGATCCCTCTCGCAAAGGAGGTTGACAGCGACTTTGAACTTATCAGAGATGGAAGTGAAGAGTCTGAGTCTAGTGGAACTATAGATGACTTCAACAGGTACTTCAAAGATAGGTTCAATAGACTTTCTAAGATTATTCGTGAGAGATTAGACTTTAAAGATGCTGGCGACCTGACCGATGCCCTCGAATCGAAGTATGGAGATAAAGTCAAAATGGTCGCCATAGTCATGGATAAACGTGAACGTTCAGGACAATTATTCTTTGATATTGAAGATTTGGAGAACACAGCTGTCCTGTTGGTTCCTCGAGGAAACAGGGAATTATATGATACTGCAAGAACTATTTTGCCTGACCAAGTGATTGGAATAGAAGCTTCGCGTGGGAGGGGTGACCTCTTCATAGCTGAAGAGATACTCTTCCCAGATGTTCCAGAGAGAAGGCCTGTAAGCGTAGACTATCCCATCAATGTGGCGCTCATCTCAGACATACATTTCGGAAGCAGAACATTCAGGGACGATGTTTTTGAGAGGTTCATAATGTGGCTTAACGGTAAGGTTGGATCTCAGAGACATGTAGAAGCAGCCTTCAAGATCAAATACATATTGATCGCAGGGGATCTTGTAGACGGAATAGGCGTTTACCCAAGACAGGAGGAGGAGCTGGCAGTTGCGGACATATATAAACAGTACAGGCTTGTCGCCCAATATATTGAGCAGATACCTGATTACATAGAAGTTATAATTATTCCTGGAAATCACGACGCTGTCAGACAGGCCTTACCCCAGCCGGCGATACCTAAAGAATTTGCTGAGCCAATTCTTGAGGCCAGAGAAGTAAGGAACTTAGGGAACCCGTCTGAATTCAAACTCCACGGGATACATTTCCTGATGTATCATGGAAGAAGTTTAGACGACATTATTGCGACGGTTCCAAATCTTAATATGAAGATGCCTGAGAAGGCTATGGAATACCTTTTGAAATGCAGACATTTAGCACCTGAATATGGAGGTAGAACATCCCTGGCACCTGAGAGCAGGGATAGACTCATCATCGCTGAGCCTCCAGATGTATTCCAGTCAGGCCATGTGCATGTTGCCAAGACATCAATGTATAGGGGAACGGTTGTTGTGAACTGTGGAACATGGCAGGAACAGACTGAGTATCAGAGGAGGATAGGTATCGACCCCACACCAGGAGTAGCGCCGATACTCAACCTTCAGAACATGCAAGTCAACATGATGGATTTTCTACATGAGAAGGAATAAAAAATTTAAAATACCTTTTTAATCTTCCTGATCGATTTGGGAACATAATGGAATAGGGGTTTAATCAATCCGTCATCCGAGAGAATTTCAACAATCGACCTTCCCGATATTCCCAACCGAACCTTCTTAGTCCTTCCATATCTTCCGAAGTTGACTATTCTAGCGTTGAGCAACCCCATCATATCCATCTCGCTTATGAGGCCACTAACTCTTCTCTGGGTCAACGGATCAACTTTAACCTCCTCACATAATTCTTGATATATAGTATATATTTCACCTGTCACGGCGTCTTCCCTTGAATAGTTGCTGAAGAGGAATACGCTCAGTAAGACAAGTTTAAGATGGAGTGGGAGGGATTCCAACACTTCGCCTATCCTGTCATGTTCAACCTTCCTCTGAGCAATTCTCACATGCTCCTCAGTAACTTCTTCAGAGCCGCTCCGCTCCGCCACTTCGCCAGCTACTCTGAGAAGATCTAAAGCCCTACGAGCGTCACCGTGCTCCCCAGCCGCAAGGGCAGCACATAGTCTTAGAGCTGAGTCCTTGAGTCGGCCTTCATTGAAAGCAATTCTGGCCCTAGCATGCAAAATATTGTAAAGCTCATCGGCTAGGTAAGGCCTGAACACAACTTCTTCCTCACTAAGGCAGCTCAATATTCTAGGCTCCAAATACTCTTTGAAACGGAGATCGTTAGAGACTCCCACTAAACCAACCCAGTTTCCACGTAAACTCTCATTCACTCTAGTTAACTCATAGAGTAAACTGTTTTCCTCACGCCTCTTAACCAAGGCATCTATCTCGTCTAGAACGACTATAAGGCATGATCTAGATTTGTTCACTCCAAGCCTGAACCTGTCAAAAATTTCACCAACCGCCAATCCTGTAAAAGGAACCTGAACATCTATAGACCTACATATCTCAGCAAGAACCCTATAATTTGTCCCAGCAAGCCTACAGTTGACATATGAGAGCCTCAGCCTCGCTCCCAACTCACTTGCCTTGCGGCCTAGACTCTCCAACACATGTTTGACTACAGCTGTCTTTCCTGTCCCAGTCTTCCCATATATGAAGACATTAGAAACTTTTGAGAGACCCAGAGCGGGAGCCAATATTCGACCCAGACGGTCTATCTCACGTTGCCTGTGAGGAAGATTCTTGGGGACGTAGTCATGTCTGAGGACCTCCCGATTAGAGAATATTTTACTTCCTGATAGGTATCTTTCGAAGATACCTTCGAGAGCCTCAGAGCTGGGCAAAACACGTCCTCCAACAATGCCACCGCAACTCAACCTCCCAAAATATTAAGAATTTCTGTACATCAAACCCTATAGAAAACAATGAAAAAATAGATGTTCCAACACATGAAACTATTCTATCCTGCCCAGCCATTCATATATATCACGGTGAGGGGTTGGAAGACATTATGAAGCATAGGAATAATGATTAAATATGGCGACTGAGTGCCTTGATAGATTCGATAAGAGAATACGGGTAGAATAGTTTCATGAAAAGAATATATGATTTTGAGGAGGGTGACGGTAAGAATAAGAGGCTGCTAGGAGGGAAGGGTGCAGGACTCTGCGAAATGACCAAGATAGGCCTCCCAGTCCCCCCCGGCTTCACAATAACTACTGAAGTCTGCCTCGAATATTATAAGGATGGTAGAAAGCTACCTGACGGCCTCATGGATGAGGTCAAGGAGCACATCACTAACATAGAGAAAAAGACTGGAAAGAAGTTTGGCGACCCGAAGAATCCTCTACTTGTCTCCGTAAGGTCAGGAGCCGCCCTATCTATGCCTGGGATGATGGATACAATCCTTAATCTCGGCCTCAACGATGAGACTGTTATCGGCCTTGCCAAGCAGACTGGAGATGAACGGTTCGCATACGACTGTTATAGACGTCTAATACAAATGTTCTCCAGAATAGCCATGCAGGCAGATGGAGAGAAATTCGATAAGAAGCTTGAGGAGGTGAAGGCAAAGTATGGTGCAAAGTATGATACGGACCTCTCGGTCGAAGCATTAAAAGAACTTATCAGTGAATTCAAAGAAATATGTAAGAGGGATACTGGAAGAGAATTTCCAACATCCCCCTATGAACAGCTCAAAATGGCTATTGAAGCTGTTTTCAGTTCTTGGATGGGTAGGAGGGCTGTTGAGTATAGGAGAATTAACAAGATCACTCCTGAAATGGCCAATGGAACAGCCGTCACCATTCAAACCATGGTATTTGGAAATAGAGGAATAGACTCAGCTACAGGCGTCGCCTTCACAAGGGATCCTGGAACAGGAGAGAACGTGTTCTACGGGGAATATCTTGTAAACGCCCAAGGAGAGGATGTTGTCGCAGGAATCAGGACTCCTAAACCAATAATTGAGATGGAGAAGGAGCTACCTGAATGTTATAAGGAGTTATGTAAGGTCAGGGAGATTCTTGAGAAACATTACAAAGAAGTTCAAGACTTCGAATTCACTATTGAGAAGGGGAAACTGTATATTCTACAGACTAGAAACGGCAAAATGAATGCCATGGCAACCATTAAAACATCGGTTGACATGTATAAGGAAGGAATATTAAGCAAAGATGAGGCTCTTCTCAGGGTAAGGCCAGAACAGCTCGAACAGCTCCTCCATAGAACCATCGATCCGAAATATTCAGGTAAACCGGTCGCTTCAGGTTTAGCCGCTTCCCCAGGCGCAGCCTCAGGAAAAGTTGTCTTCGACGCCGATACTGCAGCTGAGTTAGGTTCAAAAGGGGAGAAAGTGATCCTAGTCAGAGAGGAGACTAAGCCTGACGATATTCACGGCTTCTTTGCAGCACAAGGCGTCTTGACATCTAGGGGAGGAAAGACTTCTCATGCAGCGGTAGTTGCAAGAGGAATGGGAAAACCATGTGTCTCAGGCTGTGAACAGATCAAGATAGATGACCGACATAAGCTCTTCACAGTCGCAGGGATCAAGGTGAAGGAAGGAGATATAATAACTATTGACGGAAGCACAGGCGCAGTATACCTGGGGAATGTACCTACCAAGGAACCTGAACTTCCGAAAGAGCTTGAAGAGATTTTGAAGTGGGCAGATGAGAAGAGAAGGTTGGGTGTTAGGGCGAATGCAGATACACCTGAAGATGCTAGAAAGGCAAGAGAGCTCGGCGCTGAAGGAATAGGCCTATGCAGAACGGAAAGAATGTTCAACGCAGTAGATAGGTTACCCATAGTTCAAAAGATGATTCTTGCCGAGAGTGAACAGGAGAGGAAGGAATATTTATCAAAGCTTTTACCAATTCAAAAAAACGATTTCATAGAGATCTTTAAAGCTATGAATGGTTTACCTGTCACCGTGAGACTTTTAGACCCACCTCTACACGAATTTCTACCATCTTTGGAAGGTCTCCTGCTTGAAATCACAGAGATGAAGGCGAAAAACCTTGACACTACAGAGAAGGAGGAGATTTTGAGGAAGGTCAAGAGTTTAATTGAAGTGAATCCGATGATGGGACATAGGGGTGTCAGACTTGGAATAACATACCCTGAAATATATGAGATGCAGACCAGAGCGATACTTGAAGCCGCTGTTGAGTTGATAAAGGACGGATATGATATTAAACCTGAAATCATGATTCCTCAAGTAGCTCTTGCATCGGAGCTGGAATATTTAAAGCAGAGATTGGATAACATAGCTCAGGAAGTTATGGAGAAGAGTGGGGTCAAGGTAAAGTATAGCTTCGGAACAATGATGGAGGTTGTTCGAAGCTGCTTAGTAGCCGGTGAAATAGCTAAATATGCAGAGTTCTTTTCATTTGGAACTAATGACCTGACACAGGGCACATTTTCATTCTCTCGAGAAGACGCTGAGAATAAATTCTTGCCAAGATATTTGGATAAAGGTATCCTAAAATTCAATCCATTCGAGACTTTGGATAAGGATGGTGTTGGAAGACTCATGCAAATAGCCATTCAAGAAGGAAGAAAGGTGAGACCTGACTTGAAAGTGGGTATCTGCGGCGAACATGGTGGTGAACCTGAGTCTGTAAGATTTTGTAGTAAGATTGGTTTAGATTACGTCTCATGCTCTGTTTACAGGGTTCCTGTAGCTAGACTAGCTGCCGCGCAGGAGGCAGTACAGATAACTGATATTTAAAAGCCCTACGCCCCCGCTTTTCCACTGGAGATATCATCCTATGAATGAAGATGTTTGTTTGGTGATAGTAATAGTATCCAAACGGTAATGGAATGTGTTAATATAAAACGTTTATAGTTAATTTTTGTAATTGTAGCTATATATTGTTTTAAACAATATGCGTGCTTTATATTTAGAAATCTCCAGTGGAAATATCAGGGTCTCCCTCTGTATTCACATCTGAACTTTTATTTAGTTAATGTGAAATAATAACGAATGTTTCCTTATCATTGTAATTTTCTTTCACTTTTAGTGAAAGATGAATAAACCCCTCCATTTCCTATGCAAACTTTATTTTTTCCTATGAAAAATTTTCAACATGTTCACAGCAGTTATCGAGTACGGTAAAATAAATAAGGATGTTCACAGATCATAGTTTAACATGTGAACTGTGAATATCGGTGCCCCTCTTGCCAACTAGACGAGTTAAGATAGAGTTCTTTGATAAAGAAGGGATAAAACATACGATGACTATTGAGGGGCATGTTACAAGAGAGAAGGTGGGTAAGGTTCTTGACTATATTGAGCTTATGGGCGGCGTCGAGAAGTCTTTACCCGGTGGGGGCACCTTGACAAACTCGTTTGGAAATCGTTTCGAGAGGATTCGTTCTCTAATTCTGTCACATTTATCTGATAGGACTTTTCTCTCGAAGGATGTGCAGCAACTATACAAGGCTCTCTATGGAGAGGACGTTCCATTGAGTACTATATCTACATACCTGTCGAGACTTGTCAATAGAGGGCTCCTTTCCCGTTCAGGTTCATCCTTTGAATGGCGGTATAGTGTAGGGTCGGTAAATTCTCTGGCAAATCCATGAAGATTACTCCGTTACTTTCTCCTCTATTTTTACATTTCGCCTTTTGATGAAACTTGTCACTATCTCTCTCAGTTCTTCCGATAAAATATCAACGTCAACTCTTCCATCTATGCTACTATTTCTTAACAATTCATTATGGGCTCTCAACCGTTCACCCGCTTCTATGAAAGGTTCTAGTTGAGGATTCTCAAGGAGGCCACTGTAGCCTAGTAACAGAATTGTGGATAATGCCCTGGTTATGTTTCTCCTGGCCTGGGCAAGAGTCCTGTCGAATGAGCCTCTTGTTAATAATTCTTTATCTGTTCTTAATTTAGGTCTTTCTTTTGATTTTGATTTTAAAAAATTTATAGATAAAGAATCTATAAGAAATGTTTCGAATTGTTTTCTTGTTATATTACTATTTTTAAGCAATATCTCAAGTATTTTGTCTTGGAAAGTGTCTTTTATAGTCTTTTTTACCACTTCTAACGTATTCAGATCTTGGTTTTCATGTCCAGTATCCATGCATACAATTTTGTATGCATCACTAATAAATCATGTGATCTCATTTAAGAGTCTCTCAAAAATGTTGGCTTCGGAGAAGAAGGGTCTGAGTCTCCAAAATTTCAGGTCTGATGTCCCTCAAAGTCGGAATGAAAGGTCTAGATCTTTCTAATTCCTTCAAATCTAAATTGAAAATAAGAAGTTTCTCTTCATAGTATGGAGCTTTTGCCAAAATATTGCCATTTGGACTAACAATATGACTTCCGCCCCAAAAATGCAAACCATTCTCAATCCCAACTCTATTCACAAAGATGAGGAAGACGCCATTCTCAATAGCCCTTGCTCTTGTCAACAATTCAAAATATTCACGGCGCATTGAGGGTGAGGCTGAGGTGCATATTATGAACTCGGCCCCCTTCAGGGAGAGTACTCGATAGATCTCGGGGAAATATATGTCATAGCAAATAGTCAAGCCAACTTTACAGCCTCTACTCTTGAAACAGTCAATCTCATAACCGGGTCTGAAGTATCTCTTCTCATCAAAGACTGAGTGAGTAGGCAGATAAGCCTTATTATAACAGTCGACTTCTCCATCTTCGCCTACCATAACAGAGGAATTGTATATCACTCCTTTCACATCTCTTTGGGTTGGCATACCAAATATAACAGTCATACTGTTCTGCTTTGCAATACTGCATACTCTTCTCACAGATTCGCCGTCTAGACTTTCAGCCAGCTGGTAGAAGAGGTCATGGCAGAGATAGCCTGTCAGAAATAGTTCAGGAAAAATTATAAATTCAACATTTTTCTTTCTTGCCTCTATAGCTTTTTGCTCCATTAAATTCAAATTGTATGACTTATCGCAGAGTCTCGGCGTGATCTGTGCAATAGCTATTACGCGATTCCTCACCATGATCAGCCCCAAGATATATAAAGTATAACCTATCTTAACCCGTTAGCATGGTTGCAATTGCCAAAAATCCGAGGTATTCGAAAGTCATGCCCCACCGTTCTGTAGAATAATTTAGGCGTTAAGGGTGGGCGCCTCTTATGTTCATTTAACCTCCACCTTTCAAAGATCTTTTCCACAAAATCTTGGGAGATCCCAAGTTCCTCTGCTATGTCTGCAGGAGTCCACCAATGTTCAATACCCCACAGAATGAGGTCGAGCAACTCATAATCGGCTCCCAACTCATCCTTTGCCTGATGGTCAGGCCAGAGATCTGGTGATGGAGGCTTCGCGATTATCTCGCTGGGTATTCCTAGGGCTTCCGCAAGTTGTTTCACAACTGTCTTGTAACAGTCTGCAAGAGGCTCCAAATCACATGCCCCGTCGCCGAACTTTGTAAAGTCTCCGGGGATATGCACATGTAAGGTGCATATCCTATCCGAGCATAAGTTCGCTCTTATCGGTTGTACCCACGACGAGGCGATTCAAACTGTTTGAGTACCAGTATAAGGTCACTGCCCGAACTCTAGTTTTAAGATTGCCTTGAACAACCTTACTCACTTTTTCAATATTCAAGCTCTTACAGAAGACCTGAACCATCGGAGTTACATCTATAATCCTAAACTCTAACCCAAACATATCAGCAACCCTCTCAGCGTCTCTAATGTTTTTTTCATTGTATGTTTCTCCCTCAGGCATACAGAGCCCCAAAACCTTGCTTGGATCTCTGAAGGCTCTTGAACAGAGGGCGGCAGCTACACTTGAATCAAGTCCGCCAGACATACCTAGAACCAAACCTTCAACCGAGGTCTTCTTAACATAATCACGCAGAAAATGTTCGATGCATTCTATGGTCTCAAATGGATTTTCTAGTTTCAGAAGGTCTTCTTTCAATCTCATACTGTTTACCCTCCAAAATGATAATATATTTAACTTGGATTGACTTAAGAACTGTTCGCTCACTCAGTTTATTGAGGGAGGGGATGAAACAGGTTGTTAGGAAAGGCAAGACGATGGTGGTTGAATCATGGGTAGACGCAGGCGAAGAGTAGTCAAGATAGTTAAGAAGAAGTTGCCTACAATATTTGTGTGTCCAGCTTGTGGTGAAGAGTCTATGAAGGTGACCATGGTAAGTGGTAAGGGTAACGCAGTGGTGCAGTGCGGCTCATGCAAGATCAAAGAAGAATTTACTGTACCTTCATCATTGAGCATAGTCGATATCTATTGCATGTTCACCGACAAGTATTATGGTAATCGCGTCAAGCCCGAAAGTGAGTAAATAACATAAATAAGTCATTTACAATATTGAAATTTATCTAAATATTTAAACTTTTTACCATTTTCTTGTTAAAGAGTGGATGTTATGATCGGCCTCTGGGAGGTTATGTTAATTACATTAATTTTAGCGGCTCTTTTTCTCCCAGAGTTCCTCAGAATGTCTAGGGGGAATGCTCGCTATCCTCTGAGGCTCTACGCGATAATAATACTCCTATTACTTATAACAATAGTTCTGGCAAGGACAGTATTCAAAATATTGACGTTGATGTTTATCATGGCAGGTCTAGTTATCATCTTGCTATTAATCACTCTTAAAGCCTTAATCAGAAAATGAAATTTCAGGTTTGATCAGCCTAGTAGACTTGCTATTATGGCTATGAGGCCTCCAACAACTATTAAGGTTCCCCCAACACCCCCCGCCACTATTCCTGATATGAGCATGAGCACCGCCCACTTGAATATATGGATCCTTCTAGAGCTTACCAAAGCCACTATGCCACAAAAGACGCTTATGAGGAGGTCTCCACTTAAACCCATAGCCAACGGAAATATGTACCTGTAAGGAATGAGCCAGTAGAACGGTATAATCACATCAGCCACTCCAAACAATTGTAGCAATGCGATCAAGATGAGGGTCAAGGCACCTACCACGCTGAGGGCGAAAGCTAATTCGAACAATCCGACACGAGCCAAGGCTTTAACATACACCCCCATCATCTATGCTGAAGAGACTATGTGAATTCTCAGTGGTTACTTCAGCCAACTCACTCGCCGAAATATTCTTTATCTTAGCGACAAAATCCAACACCTTCGATACATGGCTTGGTTCGCTTTGAATGCCTCTATACTTGACAGGAGCGTCGGTCTCCAATAGGAGAGCGTCTATAGGAGTCTCCATAATAGCCTCCCTATGTTTTGGGCTATACTCTACAGCGGGAGTTGCAGAGATATAGTATCCGCTGTCAAGGATTTTCTTCAGGATCTCTAACGGGCCACTATACCAGTGAAAAACCCCCTTAACGATTCCATGATCAAGCATATAAGAAAGAACGTCCTCCCAAGCTCCTCTTGAATGTAGTGATACAGGCTTACTGTGTTTCCTCGCAATCATCAACATTTTTTGGAAGATCTTCTTCTGTAAGGATTTATTTATTTCAGATCTATAATCTAAACCTACTTCTCCAACTGCTACGCATTCATCTATTTTACTTTCTATGAATCCGATCGAACTATCTTGGAGAGTTTCGACTTCAAGTGGATGTATGCCGATTGCTGGATATATGAAGCCCCTATATTTTTGCGACAATTCCAAGACTCTCATGTTAGAGTTGAAGTTTGAGCCTACAGCTATGATTGCGGAGACCCCGGCCTTTTTAGCTCTCTCCAATACAGCATCTATGTTCTCCAACTCCTCTATGTGAGCGTGGGTGTCAACTAACCTCATCATACTCTACCTCGCCGCAGGATCTCCAATGCTATTGTAGCCGATTCTTTAAGTTCCTCCTTTGAGGCAACACCTATCATGCAACATTGAATATTAAGTTCACTATATACGTATGTTAAGGATGATTTAGGGGGAATCCTTCCGCCTGCGAATGGTTTTATCGCTACTATTGGGGATTTTGCATGTCTTATAACCTCTTCACAAATTCTCTGCGTTGGAAACATCATTACTCCAAGTCTGTTTGCTGGAGTTACATAACCGTAGATGTTTATTCCTGATTTTTCTAGAATGGGTATTGTGGAGCCTGCATGATGCGATGCGACAAGACATCTATACCGATAGTTCTCGACGATTCTGCTGTTCAATTCTTCAAGGAGGTCGAGGCGTCCTCCAATAGCTAGAAGATCAGTTTCAGAGCCCAAGACAATGAAAAGTACATTAAACTTTTTCAAATTATTCAGTGCCTGTTCTACTTTCTTATAGTCAATATTAATTCTGCTCAACTCATCCGTGTATGGTTTGGCAGACTCCAAACTCTTCAGAAAGTTTAACTTCCAATTCTCCCTTGCTTGAAGTATAGGGTCATTAAGATACCTCTGTAAGACACCCTCTCCATACTTCTTTTCAACGTGATAGTAGGTCAACCAGCGTCTATAATCGTCTACCTTATTCCCATTCACAAGGAGGGGGATTCTCATACAAACAATTAATCCTAAATCTTTTCCTGTTTGCTTAGATGTTTGCTCAATCGCCTCTAAAAGCCTCCTAGCCTCCTCCCCATCGAGAAGAGTAGAAGCACCCATGACAGTTATGCCATATCTCTCCACAGCCTCAGACAAAATATCTACTATGTTCCCTATATCAGAGAATCTTCTTTTATATTCCATATTCTTTATAAGTCCCTGGTAGGATTCGCCTAGGAACGGTAAGTGGCCGAGAATCAATCGTGGGACCGGCACACCCTCAATATTCACCGTTGGAACCTTACAGGCCTCATAGTAGCTTATCATATTCCCTCACGAATACGTCGAGGACAGTCTATATTTGGGGGTTAAGCTAATTTTAACTGTTGGGAGTGTCGAAGGATCTGGCTGGAATATCAGGTTCTCATATGAAATATTCAGCTGAGTTGGAGAGACGTTTCAAAGAATGTTACTCGCTCGCTGAGAGAGCTAGGTCTTTGGGGTATGACCCTGCACCCCACCCCGAGTCATCAGTAGCGATTGACTTGGCAGAGCGTGTCGAAAAGTCTGTGGGACCCCCAGGCGTAGCTGCCAAGATCAGGGATCTCGGTAGAAAGATACCGAGGGAGGAAGTGGCTTTCAAGATAGCTGAGGAGATAGCTCAAACCTTCAGTAAAGTTGGTGAGGAAGAAGCGGCTGAGCAAGCCCTCAGAACAGCCCTTGCAATTCTAGGTGAAGGTGTAACTATTGCGCCTCTGCAAGGGATCTCCAGTGTAAGAGTGAAGACGAATCCTGACCATACAAGGTATTTGGCGATCTATTTCGCTGGACCCATAAGATCCGCTGGCGGAACTGAGATGGCCCTCATATTGGTTGTCGCCGACTATATTCAACGTCTTATGGGGTTGGATAGGTATAAGGCAATGGAGGTTGAGGCCAGGAGGTTTGTGGAGGAGCTTAGACTATACGAGAGGGAAGTTGCTAGATTCCAGTTTAAGGTCTCTGATGATGAGTTATTCAATGTGTTCATGAAGCTGCCGGTTGAGGTGAATGGCGTCCAGACAGACCCTGTTGAAGTAGTTTCGTTCAGGAATCTGCCGAGGATCGAGACTAATGGGGTTCGAGGCGGAGCTCTCCGAGTAATAAATGACGGCCTCATAGGGAGAACTCAGAAGGTCATCAAGATAGTTGAGAAGATAGGTATAGCTGGATGGAGTTGGTTAAAGGATATAAAGCCTCAGATGACGGATTTGGAGGAAGCCAGGGAATTCATGTATCTTGAGGATGTTGTGGGTGGGAGGCCGATATTCTCTCTTCCAGCATCTCGTGGTGGCTTCAGGCTCCGTTATGGGAGGTGCAGGAACACCGGTTTAGCCGCACTCGGAATTCATCCTTCAACTATGCACATTCTCCGGGACTTCATAGCTACAGGAACACAGTTACGCATCGAAAAACCAGGTAAGGCTGGAGTTGTCACTGCAGTCGACTCCATAGAACCTCCCATTGTGAAATGTGCAGACGGGTCGGTCTATAGGGTTCATGACCCCCAGGTTGCAGCTAAGATGAAAGACTCTGTAACAAACATACTCTTTCTAGGTGATATTCTAGTATCTTACGGAGAATTTCTTGAGAATAATAAGCCGTTGGCCCCCTCAGGATTCGTCGAGGAATGGTGGAGTGAACTACTGAATAAAATATTGTTTGAGAGATTCGGGGATGTTAGAGGCGGATCTAAAGCATTGGAGATTGATGTTGAAAGATTAAGCTCCTTTATAAGATCCCCACTTGAATCTTTCCCAACTCCGGCTGAAGCCTTAAAAATTTCAAGAAACCTAGGTATCTCGCTACATCCAAGATATACATACTTCTGGAGCAACCTCACTCCAGAAGAGATAGATCTGTTGAGGATAGGGCTGTCGAGATCTATAAAAAAAATTAGTCACGAAGGCATGATCCTCGAAGGGCTAGATGGCAAACTCAAAATTCTTCTTGAAAGAATATGTTTACCCCACATAGTTGAAGGCTCTAAAATAATTGTTCCTGAGGGAGAAGTGGTCTATGAATGTTTAGGTCTTGGGGGAGCATGGAATCCGCCGAGAGACGCTGTTTCCGGTACAGAATATGTATCTAAAGCATCTGGAATACCTCTCAGAGAGAAGGCCCCAACTTATATAGGTGCAAGGATGGGCAGGCCTGAAAAAGCTAAACGTAGGGAGATGAAGCCGAAGGTTCACTGTCTCTTCCCAATAGGTCTGTCTGGCGGTCCAAGAAGAAACATAATCGATGCAGCAAAAGGCAGCGGCGTAGTATCGATAGATGTAGAGAGGAGAGTATGCCCCTACTGCAATGAGTCAACACACATGAACATATGCCCAAGGTGCGGCTCCTCCACCTTGATAGAGCGTTCATGCCCAAAATGTGGGAGGAAGGTCGACGGTGACGAGTGTCCAACATGTAAGATTCCAACCACAGCATATGAGAGGCGAGCTGTAGATATTAGGTTCCATTTAGAGTTGGCTGCTAAGAGGATAGGTATGGCAAATCCTCCTGAGATCGTTAAATGTGTTCGTGGAATGACCAGCGAATCTAGGAAGCCTGAACCCCTTGAGAAAGGCTTGCTGCGTGCAAAATACGACCTCTCAATGTTCAAAGATGGAACCATAAGATTTGATGCAACAAATGCGCCCTTAACACACTTCAAGCCTACGGAGATCGGTCTATCCCTAAAGGATTTGGCTCGTCTAGGTTACAGTAGGGATGCATATGATATGGAGATTTCAGATTTAAACCAGTTATGCCCATTAGAGATGCAGGACATAATTATTCCAGAGAGCTGCGCAGACTATTTCGTTAAAGTAGCCTCCTTCCTAGATGAACTTCTGGAGAAATTCTATAATCTTCCACCATACTATAATGTGAAGAAGAAGGAAGACCTAATAGGTCACCTAGCCGTGGGCTTATCGCCACATACATCCGTCGGCGTTATAGCTAGGATAATTGGATTCACCAAGGCCAATGTCTGTTTCGCCCACCCGCTATGGCATGCGGCGAAGAGACGCGACTGTGACGGCGATGAAGACTCCATCATGCTGCTGCTCGATGTTCTCTTAAACTTTTCAAAGTCTTTTCTACCGAGAAAGATTGGAGGATTGATGGATGCCCCCCTCCTCCTAACACTAACAGTGAACCCCAACGAAGTTGCGAGGCAAGCATACAACATAGAGACTGTTGAAAGGATGCCTTTAGAATTTTTCCTTGAGGCTGAGAGGGGCTCTGACCCAAAGAATGTTACTAAGATAATTGAGACTATAGGCGACCGGCTTGAGAGTGAAAAAATATACTTACAAGTAGGTTTCACACATGATACATCTAACATCAACGCAGGCAACTTGGAGAGCATCTATAAACGTCTACCCTCAATGTTGGCAAAGATTGAGGAGCAGCTACATCTAGCAAACCTCGTCGAGACTGTAGGAGCCGGGGAAGTTGCAAAGAAGGTTTTGTCAACCCACCTTATGAGAGACTTGGTAGGAAACCTGAAGGCTTTCGCATGCCAACAATTCAGATGTTCAAGATGTGGATCAAAATTTCGCAGAATACCTTTGAAAGGTGTCTGCACGAGGTGCGGTGGAAAGATCTCCCTGACAGTTCATAGGGGGGCTATTGAGAAGTATCTTGGAGTTGCTGAGAGACTGGTTGAGAAATACCATATGGGACCCTACCATGAACAGAGGCTTAGATTGATAGCTGAAGAGATAAACTCCCTATTCAAGGAGAAACATGCGCAGAAGCAACCTAACCTCATAGACTTCATGTAGGGGAGGGATGTTGAGGATACGGCCATTCCATCCAAAGGCTTACTTGACGAATAGAAGGAATATGGAGAGGGGACTTGTTTCTCGAACAAAGATTTTGGAGTCGATTGAGAGAAAGGCAGGATGCATCAGCGGAATCGCCAAGGACACCGGGCTATCCTACGCCTCGGTTACATATCACCTCAGAGCGTTGAAGGCGGAGGGTATCGTTGAGGCCGTTGGAAGGAGACCATTCCTCTGGAGGTTGACCAGTCTAGGTCAGCAGAAACTGATATAATTCTTAACGGAAAAGTGATCGTTATTCTAAAATCATTGTCCATATTTTATGTTTGAGAAATTATTTACATAAAAATGTATTTTCATTTCAATGTTTAGACTTTTTCTTGACGGTTAAAAGCTTATATTTCGCTCTACAGGGCGCCCCCTCAGTAAAGTATAGTCTTCCTTCTCCAAGGATCATCAAAACAGAGGTGAGAGTCTCGAACTGTTCATCTGGATGTGCCCTTTGGTCAGGGTGTCTGCATATGGAGTTTGGATAGTCGAAATGGTCACTTACAGCTGCCCTAATTGAGTTTACATTCAACCTCTTCTTACTAATCAGAAGCCTGCGCATCCTATCCCATCTCACAAGAGAGTCTGGAAAGATGTTCTTTCCTAAATCCCTAAAAGTAAAGTTTGGTGAGAGGAAATTGTTTGAATGTGTTAAAATTCCTTCATTTGGATGCAGGACTGCGACATCTTCAGGGGTGACCTCCAGATCCAAAGCCTCCCCACCAGAATGGGCTATCAGATAGTTTATGGATGCGGACCTCTTAGCCCTTGTCACTGCGTGGACCGCATCCCTCATGGTGCTTGAATTCAAAATTTTTCGCGCCACGACAGAGACCAGAGGCACCCCAGCCTAGACACGGTCCCTGTCAGAGTGTAGTGCGTTGATGCATAGTCGAAGCCCGGAGGAGTTCAATCCTTTATGACCCACAGTCCCAGCCTCAAGATGCATAAGGACATCGGGCTTTTCCCCCTCCTGTCTGACACCCAGAATTAAACATGTCTCTCTGAACCTACTTCTGAAATCCCAATTCTGCCCTAGAATAGTTTCATCAATCAAAGATGAGTCCGGAGTAACAGCAAAGGCTGTGCATTCTCGACGGTTTCGTCGAGAAAGGGTTGTTATAGAGAATTCATATCTCGCGTTGAGTGCAACTATCTCCTCGACGGAACATTCGGCTCCAGCCGCTATACCTTCAATCTCATCCATAATTTCACCATCATACTTTCTTATTATTGGAATCCATCCCTCAGCCTCAGCTTTCACATTATCCCATTCAAGCCCTGCGAATCGCCTGTAAAGAACCCTATATATCTCTATGTTCTTATGGATCAGGTCCTTGGCTGAAGAGCCGTAACTGAAACCTCTATCCCTAGGAGCGCCTTCAACATATACAATCCTCGTAGATGAAGACACTGACAACACCCCGAGTAAAATGCGTATCACCTATAAGTTAACCTATCGGTTCTCGTTAGCAACGCTAAGCCACGGCGCTTACGTCTCCCTCAGGATATATAGGAACCACACCTGTAAGTTCCCGAACACGGTCAAAAGGTTTTGATATCGTTGGGCTCAGAGGGTCTGGGCTTAAGGTGTCTCAACGTGACCTTTATCTCGTCGGATCCCTTTCAGGGATTGTCTAAGGGTCCCCAACATAACTTCATTGAAGTCGGATGGTGTGTTGACTTAACCTATAAACCCTGTCATCTCGGTCTAAATTATGATGGTTCGAAGGGGGTATTGGGGGCGAATGCCCATTTCATATGCGTATCCTTCCAAGATAGGACATTGTCCACTTCTTCAGATTATTATCTGATGAGAAGCCTCTTCAATATTGCTGGTATGCAATAAGACTTATTGCTCTATCCATACTATAGTGTTAAATAGATGAGAAATCATGATGAAGAGGCTTCTGGTTCCAGTGGACGGCTCTGAGAGTTCAAATATGGCTGTAAAATATGCCTGCGAGATAGCTCATAGATTCGGGTCTGAAATAACTCTGCTATGTGTTATTCCTCCACCAATAGTTTTGGGGGTCGAGGCTGGAGTCATAGACTACAGACCCCTTGAAGAGTCTGGACGCACAGTCATCGAGAGGGCCAAAAGAATAGTTGAGTCAGCCGGCCTATCAGCCTCAACGAGGCTTGAGACAGGACAGGTAGCCGATATTATAGTAAATGTTGCTAAGGAGGAAAAGATAGACCTAATAGTTATAGGAAGCAGAGGCTTGAGCGGTGTGAAGCGGTTCCTTCTTGGAAGCGTCAGTAATAGGGTCAGCCACCACGCACCCTGCCCCGTCCTCATAGTACGCTGAGATGCAAAAAGATGCCGAGCATTCCGTCAGCTGAAGAGATATTTCGTGAGGCCTTAAAATTAAATCCTGACTTCGACGTCAACTCATTACACTATAAGACTTTTGAGGTGATGGTCAGATATAGAACAGAATATTACAAGAGAAGAGTAGACGAGATCCTATCCGAACTTAATCTACCTATAGAGATTCACCGTAAAGTTAAGAAGAGATTGTTAGAACCTATTGTGGTCAGGGATAAAAAATACAGTAATTTCATGGAAGAAGTTTCAAGACGCGTCAGCCAAGCCTTTCAACCTATATCAGGCCATCTTGCTGAGCTTTGCGCTGAAAGAGAGTTGGATAGAGCAGGTTTAGTAAAAGATATACATTTCACAATGAGGAAGGAGAGGACGGACTTAATCGTCTATCATCCTGAAATATATTCATATAAATCGAGGCATAGGATTGAAGTGAAGAATGTGAGCTTGAGGGAGAGGGCTGTAAGGGGTCTGGCTTTCGATGGAGACAGCCTATTTGGCTTCTTCAATCAACTAAGGGAATTCACGGAATCAAATATACGAGTCTTAGAGAGGCGGTGTGCCAGGACCGGTGGATACTGCTATATCCCACCCAACACTTTAAGTCAGATTTCACAAACTACGTTTCGATTCAGATCTAATACTCGATTTGGTCAGGATATGGCTACATTCGTTAAAACAGGAGCTATTCCTTAGGGTGGCCTCCAGAAGTCTAAGATATATTCAAAAGTGGTTCCGAGAGTGATATAGTTGCTTGGCCAACCGAATATACCTACCTTATTGACCAAGTCCCTTCTATCCCAGATAATGATATTCCTTAACTCATAACCAACCTTCTCCATCTCCTCTATCACATACAGGTGGACAGGTATTCTCTTCCCGTACTCCCCCTCCTTCCACCACAGGTCCGTTACGTTAATTATAGAGTGGGCTCTAGGTTTCAACAGCGGCAGTATTCCTTCATATATTTCTCCTAAAACTTGAGCATATCTTTTAGGATCCATCGTGCCAAGGTCTCTTGGGTCATTTGAATATTGTTGAACCTGAAGGAAGTATTTATTTTTCCTTAGGTCTCCTCTTATACTCTTATTTAGCCTTGGTCTATTGAGCATATTTGCATATGGTGGAGATGTTACCACTAGAGATAAGGTCTCAGGCTGGAAGTACTGGGGTATGTTGTGAGCTTCATCGCAAATAGCAATTTGTGTCGTTGACAATTGAGGTTTTTCACCCCACGCATCTAGCTTTGCCTGAGCCACTCTACGGTTTGATAACTCAACATATTCTTTCTTAAGATCGAATCCTACAGCATTACGGCCCAGATCAAGGGCAGCTACGAGAGTTGTTCCAGTTCCTACAAAAGGGTCTAACACCAGCTCTCCCCGATGTGTGAAGAGTTGAATGCATCTTTTGGGTAGACCTATTGGGAATACGGCTGGGTGTACATTTTTATCTCGTATATCTCTCTTCTCATAGAAAAACTCCCATATTGCCACTTGGTTTTGAATCCATTCTTTTGCGGTGAGGCAGTTGATGTGTTGTGGTGGGCATCTGCAGGTCCTTTCATATCCTATCTTTAATGGTTTAGTGATCTCTAAACTCATTTTTTCAACCTCTTCACGAGCGTTGCTCTGGTTGTGTTGCCTATTATCTCCATACTTCAATCCAACGTATCTCCCAACTTCAGATTTGGATATTCAACTATTCCCTCCGGTATTTTGTTTACCTTACTCTTTAAACTCATCCCGGTCATTATTCATTATCTTTAGACGACATATAAGTCTATCATTTAATATGGTGACGAGCACCAAAACGTAACCACTTTCAGAAGAAATTGAAAAACGAAAATATTAGGACATCTCTGGTCAGGGACGTAAAATCTACTGTAAGATAAACCCTAATAATCGATGGTGGAACATTCAGGAATGTTAGGTTATAGGTGTGAGCTTAGGCACAGGGTATCCTAAGGATGTATCAATGTCGTAGTGGTATACCCCAGTGTGTGGCCTCACCCCATATATCACCACCGTCCCATCTACCATACGCATTCGCAGATGAATATCTGCTATGTCCCCTATCTCTCTAGTAAGTGTTACCGATGGCCTGGCAAAGTAGAGTCTTGTATCCCCACTACGCCTGATGCTCGCTATCTCTTTACCCAAAACCTTCAGTTCAGCATCCCTGCCATAAACATGCTCGATGGTTGTCAAGTCTATGAATGAGAATACAGGTCTGCTCCGACCTGCCTTAAGTCTCTCAACCTCCCTAAATATTTGTTCGGAAGCTTCTTCCAAATTCTTCCCACTAACGATCAACATGTAAGGCTCTCGTCCAGACTCTATAAAATCCACGATTCTGGCGTTTTCATTAAAAGTCTCCTCATCGACATAAGAGATGAGTGGCGACTTAATCTGTTGGGCGGTTCTTCCCATGAAGGGGAAAGATATGAAGGCATTTCCATTTAATAGAAAGTTTAGCTCGGTGCATCGAACCAGGTGCGCGTAACATGACCATGGAATTTCAGAGTCGACCTCCAGCAAGTTTGAACTTCCCTTAGGATATCCTCCATCAAGTATAACGTCCAAGTCCGGAATGCCTGTCGAGTAGCTGTCAGGTTGGTCTGGTATTGTTTGAAACTTCTTAGGCTCACTTATGCTCTTGGGTTTGTACGGTTGAAAGACTTTGCCGCAACCCTGAAGTGTAAATAATGCCTTATAATTAGGGACAGGAGCCCCCCTAAGTTTCTTAACCTCAAGTTCTCTGATTAACCTCTCATCAACTTCCCTCGTTCTAAGCAGGATCACAGTATCGGCGATGAACTCTTCGATGCCTGTACTGATCTTAGATTCACCGAGAGGCACCTCCTCAATCATAATTGTCGCGCATCCCATCCTTCTTATCATTCTACTCAGAATCGTGTGGACTACATTCCTCACGTCAAGAGGATCCTTGAACGCTTGAGCTATTGCAGAGAAAGAGTCTATGACAACCCTCTTGGCACCCAAATTTTTAACCTCTTCCAACACAATATCTATGTTTGTAGGTATCCCTTCCTCCTTCATCGCTACAAGATCCAAAATCTTGATTCTTCCATCGTTCTGCAGCTTCTTGATGTCGCATCCAAGCTGTTTAGACAGATTAGATGCCAGCGAGTTTTTATCTTCAACAAATGTGACGTAAAGACCAGGCTCCCCTGAGAGGGCACCTTCAACTATAAACTTCATTGACAGGCAGGTCTTTCCCGTCCCAGGGTTCCCCGCCAAAAGTATCAGGTTGCCTTTGAAGGTGAGTTCCAGACTTGAATCAGAAGGTCGAGCTCCTTTCTCGGTTTGCAATTCACTGCACAAGTTTGTTTACTCCCATTATAGGAAAAAGGCTTTCTAAACATATTTAAATCAGGCTATCCTCTAAATACGTTTCAAAATCCTTGTATTAAAGACTTCCAACATGCCGGAGATCGGAGATGTCCAGCGGCGTATTTGAGCTTCTTCAAGAACCTGTTAGACATCAAGTTAAGCGTCAAGGAATAGTTGAGGCCAGTGAAATTCAGAGGCTCTCCATCCCTTACATTTTGAAGGGTGAGAATGTTCTTCTAATAGCTCCGACAGGAACTGGAAAGACTTTAGCCGCTATGCTACCGATCTTTGACATGTACATTTCAATCAAGAAAGTGGGTAAGCCTGATGGAATAGCTATCCTCTACATAACCCCCCTCAAGGCTTTGAACCGTGACCTTTTAAGGAGACTCGTAGAGAGCGGCAGGGACCTCGGCTTAGATGTTCAGGTGAGGCATGGGGACACACCCACCAGCGTCAGGATGAGACAGGCCAAAACCCCTCCAGACATGTTGATAACAACCCCTGAAACCTTGCAGGCAATCCTTCCAGGCAGGAGGATGAAGGAACATCTTAGGAATGTTATGTGGGTGGTGATAGATGAGATTCATGAGCTCGCCGGGGACAAGAGGGGAGCGCAATTATCCCTTGCACTTGAAAGACTCTCAAGAATCGCCAAACATAAATTTCAAAGGATCGGCCTCTCAGCAACAATAGGTGAACCTGAGAAGGTAGCTGATTTTCTTTCAGGTTCAGGGAAGAAAGCAGTAATAGTGAGGTCTACTGAACTTAAGGATCTCGATGTCAAAATAGAATATGTCAACCCAAGTAGAGAGGATTGTGAGGAAGCTGAGAGGCTCGGTATCCCAGCCTCAGCTGTAAGTAGGATCAGAAGAATATGCGAACTCATCTCAAGTAGCCGTTCAACCTTGATATTCACAAATACTAGGGAACACGCTGAAGCCTTAGGCTCCCAGGTCTACGCTCTAGGGTATGGAAACCTAGTGAAGACTCATCACGGCTCCCTCTCCCGAGAGATAAGAGAGGAGGTTGAATCTGAATTTCAAACTGGCAAACTGAAAGGCGTCATATGCACCTCATCCCTTGAGTTAGGCATAGACATCGGAACAGTAGACTTAGTGGTGCAGTACATGTCACCGAGGGAAGCTACAAGGCTAATTCAAAGAGTTGGGAGAAGCGGCCACCAGATAAAATGTCTTCCGAAAGGATATGTGATAGCAACTTGGGCCGATGATATACTTGAATCTGCAGTTCTGCTTAAAAATGTCAGGAAGGATCGGCTTGAAGGAGTCAAGATTCATGAGAAAGCACTTGACGTTTTAGCCCATCAAATAGTTGGCTTAACTCTGGATTCTGGGAGAATCACTTTAAGGGAAGCCTACGAGACAGTTAAGGGGGCATATCCCTACAGAGACATCGCACCTGAAACATTTCATAATGTAGTCAAGCAACTCCACCAACAGAGGATACTCAATCTTAGAGGGGAGACCTTAACAGCCAGGTATCCTAACATACACCGTTACTATTATGAAAACCTCTCAGTTATACCCGACGTCAAGAAATATACAGTTTTCGACTTCAACATGAAGAGAAGGCTTGGGACCCTAGATCAAG
>Ga0123519_10000566_pt1 | contig 64944 bp, 55 predicted proteins | sample YelNatPaOPRAMG02_FD_87396 | JGI IMG/M metagenome (GOLD analysis project Ga0123519, IMG submission 87396) | Hot spring microbial communities from Yellowstone National Park - Yellowstone National Park OP-RAMG-02 (version 2) | ecosystem: Environmental > Aquatic > Thermal springs > Hot (42-90C) ...
CCAGAAGAACAGTCTGCTGTTCACCTGGAAAGTCCTCACTGACCCCGCTTTCGTCAACGCCCATTTCGCCAGCCTGTGGCGGCGCCTTATGCGTCCGCGCGAGAATCCCGGGCTCGCCGTGTGGTTTCTCCTGGCTCTCAGGCAGCTTCCGGAGCTCCTGGTCAAGCGGCATCGCGCCCGGCGCGGCGTTGTCCTCTCGGACGCCGAGGTCATACGCCCCAGCGGCGATCCGCCCGGGCTCCGGGACGCGCGGGAGCTTCCTTTCGGCTCCCTGGGCACGGGCCGGCGCGTCCTCGTCATCGGGTCGGCCCCTCTTCCGTTCGAGGGAGACGGGCGCTCCGCGGGGCCGTGCTTCCGGACCTGGCAGGTCGCGCAGGCGCTGCTGGCCGACGAACACGATGTGACCGTCGTGGGCCGGCGCGTCTGGAGAGGCTACCAGCAGGAAGAGACCTTGCCGCCTGCGCTGCGCTTCCGGGGCCACCATTTCACGTATTGCTCCCTGGCGGCGTCGGCATTCGATGCTGGAGACCTGCTTCGTTGGCTGTGGGAGCAGGCGCGGCCCGAGGTTGTGGTCTGCGTCGGCGCCCGGGCCGCGGCGGCCGCGGCGCGGCTCGATGCCGAGGTCCCCCTCTGGGTCGACCTCAGCGACATGGCCGCTCTCCGCGAGCAGGCGCGCGCCGCGCGAGACGGCGTCGAAGCGGCCGCCCAGGAGGCCCGGGAGCACGAGCGCGCGGCCCTCCGCCGCGCCGATGTGTTCTCGGTCGCTACGGCCGCCCAGAAGTACGCCCTCATCGGCGAGCTGACCGCCGAAGGCGCGCTGGGTGCAGAGATCCGGGGCCAGGACATCGTCCACTGCATCCCGTGCTCCGGCGAGAGGCGCGCCCGCCGTCGGCTCGACGCGGTGCTGCGTGGTGGGGTCGCCGGTGAGGATGACTTCGTGGTCCTGTGGCCGGGCCGCTACGATGCCGCCACCGACTTCGAGACCCTCTTCGAAGGGGTCGTTGCCGCGATGCAGGAGGTCCCGCGCCTGAAGCTGGTCTCCATCGGAGGACCGGCGTCCCCTGCGGACGTGGCGGCCTTCGAGGGACTCCGGCGGCGCGTCGAGGAAAGCGGTCTGGCTGACCGCTTCGCCTTCGTCGGGTGGGTGCCGAATGCCCTGGTGGCAAGCTGCCAGCGCGAGAGCGACGTCGGGCTCGTCGTCGACGACGCAAGCTATGCCGCGCTTCTCAGTTGCCGCTACCGTGGCATCGACATGGCGCGAGCGGGCCTGCCACTCGTCGTGCCCCAGATGGGCGCCCTGGGGGGCATCGTCGGCACCGAGGGGATTGGGCTCACATTTCGCCCCGGCGACCCAATGGGGCTGAAGGAGGCGCTGGTCGAACTCGCGCGAGACCCCTCCCTGCGCCGGCGGTGCGCAAGGCGCGCTAGCGAGTATGGCTCGGAGCAGCCCGCCGCGGTCGATGCCATGGCGCCTCTGCGCGCGTGGGTGCGGAATCCGAGCGTGCGCGCGGGCCGGGCGGCGCGCACAGCGGACGTGCTGCAGAGGCGGGCTCGCTGTGCCCTCGGCCGGTGGGCCGACGCGTGGGAGGCCGGTGGCGTTCGCGGCGCACTTTTGGAGGTCGGGGCGACGCTGTTGGGGGCCGCCGGGGGGCTGGCGCTGAGAATGCTCGTGCGGCGCCGGGGCACCGCCGCCTGGGGGCTTGATCCGCGGGAGCCGGCTGAGCGCGCGCTCGTGATCCGGGCCGGCCCCCTGTCGCTGGTTCGCGAAGTCGTCGCACGGCTGCGCGCGCGCTATCCGGCGAGCGAAATCTCCGTCCTCGCACCCGTCGCGCTGGCGGACGAGACCGAGGCCGCCGCGGGAGCTCCGGTGATGCGGGCCCGCGGGGTCGGGGCCGTCAGCTACCGGCTGGATCGCTCACTCCTGCGAACCCTCCGCGGCCGCCGCTTCGACACGGTCATCGTGGCTGGCGAGGGAAACCGCCGCGCGGAGATGCTCGCCCTCCGGTGTTTCGGGGCTCGCCGCGTTGGAGTGCGCGGCGACGGCGCGGCGCACGTCTTCTGGTGGGCTCCATACAAGCCCTTGCTGCTATTGGTTGGCAGCGCTCTCTCGCTGGTCGAGAAGGTCGTGCTGTCGACGTGCGTGGGGCTAGTCTGGGGAAGCGTCAAGGCGGAGGGATGGCTCTGGCGCGTCCGGGCTCGGCACCTCGCCGCGCCCGGGCCTGCCGGGCAGTGAATCGGAGGCCGGCATGGGGAGGCCCGCCGTCTTCCTGGACCGAGACGGGACACTGGTGCGCGAGGTCGACTATCTGCGGTCGGTGCGGGAGCTTCGCCTGCTGCCTGGCGCCGCGCGGGCCGTGCGCCGCCTGAACGACGCAGGATTCGCGGTCATCGTCGCCACCAACCAGTCGGGCGTCGCGCGGGGGCTGCTCACCGAGGAAGCCCTGGCGCAGATCCACGGTGCGCTCGCGGCGCGGCTAGCGCGTCGGGGCGCGCATCTGGCCGGCATCTACTATTGCCCCCATCACCCCGCTGCCCCGCTGACCCAGTACAGGCGCCGCTGTCGATGCCGCAAGCCTGCGCCCGGAATGCTCCTGCGGGCCGCCCGAGACCTCGACCTCGACCTGCCCCGGTCATTCGCCATCGGAGACGCCGAGCGCGACCTGGAGGCGGGAAGGCGGGCCGGCTGTCGCGTGGTTCTAGTGAGAACGGGATACGGCACCGCCGTCTGCTCGCGCGGCGAAGTGCGGGCCGACCACGTGGCGGACGACCTCTGCGCCGCGGTGGCATGGGTGCTCTCGCAGGCCGGGCGGCGATGAAGGCGACCCTGATCATCGTGAACTACAACGGGCGGAGGCTGCTGGAACGGTCGGTGCCGGCCGCCCGCGAGGCGGCCCGGCGCGGCGGCCATCGCGTAGTCGTCGCAGATGACGGTAGCACCGACGGCAGCGTTGCGTTCCTGCAATCCCAGCACCCGGAGGTGCACGTTCTCCGGCTCCGACATGCGGGCTTCGCCGAGGCGTCCAACGCGGCGGTCGCCGCGGCAGACACCGATGTCGTCGTGCTCCTGAACACGGATGTCATCGTCTCCCCCGACTTCCTGCCGCCACTGCTGGAGGACCTGGCTGCCCCCGACGTGTTCGCGGTGGGATGCAAGTTCGTCAATCCGGACGGGTCGCTCACCGACGCGCTGGGCAACCGGACCTCCGGGTCGTGGGAGGGAGGGCTACTGCTTATCCACCACGAGACCAATCCGGAGCGCCTCCGCGCGCGGTGCCCACAGCTCTACGCGAACGGGGGTGCGATGGCGTGCCAGCGAGCGAAATGGCTGGCGCTGGGAGGCTTCCAGGCGCTCTACCGGCCTTTCTACTGGGAGGACGTCGATCTCGGATACCGGGCGTGGGGGCGCGGGTGGCAGGTGCTCTACGAGCCCGACAGCGTCGTCGTGCACGAACAAGGGAGCACGATCGGGCGGCTCTACGACCGAGAGTGGGTGGAGCTGATGTCAGCCAAGAACGCGGTCCTGTTCTCCTGGAGGAACCTCCTGGACCCCGCGGCGTTTCGCCGCGCCCTGTGTTCCCAGGCGCGCTGGGCCGCGGATGATGTGCTCATCGACGGCCTGCCGCCGCGAACCCGCGCTTTGTGGGCGGCTCTGCGGCAGGTGCGAGAGGCCGCGCGCGGTCGCGCGGAGGAAGCTCGGGAGCGAACGTGCTCAGATGCGGAGATCCTCTTCCGCTCCCGCGGAGGCGCGGCGTGACGCGGCAAGGTGCGACCGCGGTCGTGCTCACCTTCGCTCGCCGCGGCGAGCAGGACGTCATCCGGGCCGCCGTGGACGAGGTCTCGCGGCGGGCCGGGGCGGCCGCCTTCGTGGCCGTGGCGACTCCCGCTTCCCTGCCGGTGCTGGCGGAGGTGGGGCTTCGCGACACAGTTGTGTTTGGCGACGGCAGCGGCGTTCGGCGCGTGCTGGCGGGCGTCCGCTCGCGGCGGCCCGGCAGGGCGGTCGTGGTCTATTCGAGCGGGAGGATGTCCGCCCATCTCAAGCTCGAATTCGTGGCCCTTGCGAGCGGCGCGCGCATGACATACCGCTGCGCGCCCGGCGGGCGGGTGGAGGTGGTGGGTCGGCTCGGGCTGGCGTGGTCGGTGGCGCGCAAGTGCTTGCGCGCGGCGGGGTGTCTGGCGGCCGGAGCGATCGTGTGTCTGCTCGCCTGGGCGTGGCTGCGGGGCGCTCAGGCGCTTGCCGGAGGTCGTTATGCGCGTCGGGCTTGATGCGCGGTGCCTCACGGCCACCACGCGGACAGGCGTGGAGTGGTATGTCGTGAACCTGGTCCGCGGGCTCTCGCGCCTGGCCGACTCCCCCGACATCATCGCCTACGTGGATCGGCCGATACCGGAGCCCGACCTGGCCCAGGCGGCGGCCTCGGGCCCGGTGCGGACGCGCGTGGTCCGCGCGCGGCGCGGGTGGCTGCGCGCGGCGCTTCCCTGGCGGCTGTGGCGCGATCGCGTCGCGCTCGTCCACCTGCCCAGCACAATCCTGCCCCCGGTCCTCCCCTGCCCCGCGATCGTCACGGTCCACGACCTCGCCTGGTCCCACTACCCGGAGACATACACGAGGGCCGACCTCAGGATGCAGACGCGCGTCGTGCCGAGATCTGTGGAGCGCGCCGCCCACGTGATCGCGGTCTCGAGGACCACCGCCGCGGACCTTCAGGCCGTGCTTGGCACGGCGCCGGAGAAGATATCAGTGGTGCCCCTGGGCGTGTCGCCCCGGTTCTCGCCGCGTGGTCCGCTGCTGGAGGGCGACCAGTTCGCCTGGGCCGAGCAGATCGGCGCCGGGTATGTGTTGTACGTAGGCGCGCTGCAGCCGAGGAAGAACCTGATGCGCCTCCTGGAGGCCTACGTCTGGGTTCGCGGCGAGATGCCGGCGCCGCCGCTTGTGCTGGCCGGGGCCGCGTCCCCGCACGGCTCCGCGCTGGCGGAGGCGGCCCGGCGCCTGGGGGTGGAGCGCTACGTCGTGTTCCCTGGCTACGTTCCCGAGCGCTGGCTTCCCGCCCTGTACCGCGGCGCTGGGGTCTTTGTCTACCCATCGCTGTACGAGGGTTTCGGGCTGCCCGTCCTGGAAGCCATGGCCTCCGGGGTGCCCACCATCACCTCTGACCGGTCGGGCACGGCTGAGGCAGCTGGCGACGCAGCCCTGCTGGCGGCGCCGGAGAGCGTCGCCGAGATCGCCAATGCCCTCGCGCGCCTCCTGCGGGATGAGCGGCTCAGACAGGACTTGGTGGCCCGAGGGCTGGAAAGAAGCCAGCAGTTCACGTGGGACCGCACGGCCCGGGAGACGGTGAAGGTGTACAGGCGCCGGGACGGGGTCTCGTAGGTGTGGCAGCGGCGGCGCCGGGCGAAACCTTGCCCCAGGCATCCACGTATGAAGAAGCGATGGAAGCCATTGGAGCAATGGCGATGATCCGGGGCTCAGCCGGGGCGGATGATGCCGCATTGGTTCGGAGCTGCCTCGACGGCCACCCGGAGGCGTTTGACGCCCTGGTCGCCTGCTACCAGCGGGGGATATACAACTTGGCCTACCGGATGCTGGGAAACCCCGAGGATGCTGCTGACATGACACAGGAGACTTTCGTCCGGGCGTACTCGCGCCTGGATACATTCGACCCGGCGCGTTCGTTCCTCACCTGGATCAGGCGGATCGCGACGAACCTGTGCATCGACCACCTGCGCCGGAGAGGGACGCCGGACGTGTCGCTGGAGGAGAGGATCGAGGCGGGCGCTCAGCACGCGGACGGCGACGCGGCCGCCTCCCCTTCCCGGGCCCTCGAGATGAGTGAGGATGCGCAACGCGTGTTGGCCGCGGTGCAGCGGCTGCCGGAGCGTCAGCGGGCCGTGCTGGTGCTGCGCTACATCGAGAACCTGAAGATAGACGAGATCGCGCGAACGCTGAGGATGCCCGTGGGCACAGTGAAGACGATGCTTTTTCGCGGGCGCCAGGCTGTGCGCGAGATGGTGGGAGACCTGGGATGAGATGCTCGCAAGTGCTGGACGCCTTGGACGACTACCTCGACGGGAGGGTGCCGCCGCGGCTGGCCGGTCAGATCGAGTCACACCTGACGGTGTGCGCTTCCTGCGCGGCCGAGCTGGCGGCGATCCACCGGCTCGCGGACGCTCTGTCGGCCGTGCCCCGGGCGGAGCCGGGGGCCGATCTGGCCCGTCGCATCGCCGCCCGCACCGCGACGCTTCCCCCGCCGGGCGCCCAGCGCGCCTTCCGGGCCGGCTGGCGGCGCGTCGTCGTGACAGCCGCGGGGTGCCTGGCGGCGCTGGGCCTCGTCCAGTTGCTGCTGGGCCTATGGTCCGCCCCGGTGCGGGCTCTCACGGCGTGGGCCGTGGCCACGGCGGGCGACTGGGTTGCCGTGGCGGTTGGCGGCAGCGTCCCTCTGCTGTCCGCGACGGCGGCCATCGTCCGCGCGGTCGGGCGGGCGGCCGAGGTGGCCGCGCCGACTTGGGAGCTGTATCTCGCAGCCGAGGTTGGGGCCGTGGTGGCGACTGTGCTGGTCCTCAGTTGGGTGCGCAGTCGGACCTTCCGGCATGTGCTGGGGTTGGTGTAAAGGAGGAATGCCGATGCGCGGCGCACGCCTGATCGCCGTTGAGCCTCGTCCGGGAGCGCGGAGGCTGGCGTTCGCCGCCGCGCTCGCCTGCCTCGCGGTCCTGGCCGCCGTTCCCCTTCGGGCTGCGGCGAACGGCACCATCGACCTGACGGGGGAGTGGAAGTTCAAGGGAGACTGGGTCGAAACCGGCCTGTCGGAGGGCTGGCAGAAGGTCGACCTGGACGACTCCCAGTGGCGCTCCATCCAGGTCCCGGGAGACTGGGAGACCCAAGGGGTCACTACGAACAACCCCCGCTATCCGGCCTCGAAGCCCGAGGACGGCTACAGCGGCGTCGCCTGGTACCGGCGCCACTTCGCGGTGCCCGCAGACTGGGACGGGTCGGAGGCGACCTTCCGAGTCGGGAAGATCGACGATCGCGGTGAGGTCTACGTGAACGGCGAGCTTATCGGCTCCGCGCCCGAATACCGCCTGCAGACCGAGACGCAGGAGTTTCCGATCCCCAAAGGCCTGCTGAAGCCCGGCGCCGACAACGTGGTCGCCGTGCGCGTTTTGGACGCCGGCGGTCTGGGCGGGATCACCGAGGGGCCGGTGGAGATCGCAAGGCTGGCCCCAGAGTCGGCACAGACGCGTTCATACGCCAAGGCGCACCAGGGCGACATGGTCCGCGTCGGCGGGGGCGTCGATGTCCCGGCCGACATGGAGGTGGACGGCAACGTTGTAGCGGTGGGGGGCGACGTCACGGTCTCCGGCCACGTGAAGGGCGACGTGGTCGCCACCGGCGGCTCTGTGATCGTCAAGGGTGACGGCAGAGTCGACGGCAATGCGACGGCCGTGGGCGGCAAGATCGAGCGGGAGGGCAGCGGCCGGATCGGGGGCAACGTCGTCGAGATGCCGCTCATCCCCTCCGATGTCCTGCCCAAGGTCTTCCATCGCGGGCCCTGGCGGTGGTGGGGGCTTGGCGGGGTCGGCGTCCTGGGGCGCACGTTCTCGTTCATCCGCCACCTGCTGATCTGGGGCTTCATCGGCCTGATCGCCGTGCTGCTGTTCCCCGCCCGCCTGGAGGTGATGGCGCGCGCGCTGCCGATGCACCCCGGCCGAGCCGCCGTCTATGGTGTCTCAGGCCTGGTGGTCGCGCTCCCGGCCCTCGCGATGGTTGTGGTGGCCGCGGCGATCATCGCGATCTTCCTGGCGATTACGGTCGTCGGAATCCTGGTCATACCTGCGATCGCGGCCGCCATTCCGGCCGCGGTTCTCGGGCTGGCGATCCTGCTGTTCCTGGGCGTCTCGGCCATCTGGCTCAGCCTCGGGAGGGCCATCGCCGCCCAGTTTGGCCGCGCAACAGCTCGCCCCGTCTGGGCGATGCTGATCGGTGTGCTCGTGGTGGCCGTCGCGCTAGAGGTCCCCTTCATCGGGCCCCTGGTGTACGTTACCCTGGCTATCTTCGGCTTCGGCGTTGCGATCATGACCGGCGCCGGCGGCCATGAAGACTGGGCCAATCGCCGCCTCGGCATCAGGTCGCCGCAGGTCGCGCAGCCCGGCCCACAGGAAGGCGAGGCAGCCAGTGCAGCGCCCGCCGCTCCCAGTGGGGCGGAGAACGGCGAGGAGCCGCGGTCGGCTCCCAACAACGAGCAGCATCCTTGCAGCGAGCCGGAGCCGCCCCCGCAATAGCCGCAGGCTGCCCATGGGAATGAAGAGCGCCGGCAGCGGAGGCTGCCGGCGCTTCGTTGCTGTCTGCGGTTCGGTGGCTAGTACTGTCCGAGGCGCAGGACCTGCTTGCGGTGCCCGCGCTGAAGAGTCACGCTGTTGCTGGAGATAGTGATGACGCGGTACTGGTTCTCGATGGCGTCGCCCTCACGGACCATGTAGCGATGCTGGCCTCGGCGCACGACGGCGAGCTTCGGACTGCCCTCTATCACGCCGGAGAGCCAGAGGACTGTAGGAGGTGCACCATTCATCGCCTGCCCGACGGGCCCGGTGCCGTCCAGCGCGAGAGTCAGGGGCGGCAGAGACCGGTCGGCAGGCCCTGGCCGCGTGCGTACGGCGGCCAGGGGCGGCAACGCGACGGCTGACGGGGAGGCGGGTCTGGCCGCCGGCGCCGCCGACCTTGCGGCAGGCGCCTGGTGGGCCTTCTCCTGCGTGGGAGCCGGAGCGGCGGAGGCCGGCCCGCTCTCCTGGGCCGGTGCTCCGGCCGTCTCCTGACCCATGCTGGCCGTCGCAGGGTTGGGCGGAGCAGCCGTCTGCGGCGCTGGCTGCTCCATCTTCGCGGGCTCCGCGGCAGTCGATTGCTTGCTTCCCAACTGGGACGTGATGACGATGAACCCAGCTCCCACCAGAGCGAGGATGATGCCCCGGATCAGGTGCCTGTGTCTGTCCCTCATACTGTCTCCCCCAACCTGAGAGCCCTCCACCAGCCTGGAAGGGCGCGCCGCCCCCAGGGCCTCATTCCACAAGACGAGCCTCCGCTACCACTGGAGGCTCCGCTTCCGCACGAGGGCGTGCCCGCGGCAGGCGGCGCCAGACGCGCGGCGGCCCCGCTCGGTGAGCAGGGCCGCCGTCCGTTCCGCCTTGCCGCGCGGGGCAGTTAGGCCTCGCTCCAGCTGATGGCCTCGGCCGGGCAGCTATCGATCGCTTCCTGAATGTCGCTCTCGCTGGCGCCGGTGGGGTTCTTCACCGTCGCGATGTCGTTGTCGCCTAGCTCGAAGACGTCAGGGCAGATCTCAGTGCATGCTCCGCAGCCGGTGCAAAGATCGGGATCGACTACTGGGACCTTCATCGTCGGGTCACCTCCAGAAATGGTCGGCCGCCCCAAAGCGCCCGGAGTGCCGGGGGCTGTTTCGCCGGCTCGTCTTCCCTTCCTGCCGCCCGAGATGCCCGCAAGTGTGCAGGCCCAACGGAAGCCGGTGTGCTTGCGCGCAGCGCCGGTGCAGAGGGCGAAAAAAAGGCGGTCGTCCCGGGATTTGCTCGTCGTAGGGGCGCCCTGTCAAGGAGGCGAGGGAATACCTATAACCATGTCAACCCGGGACGACCACGTTATTATACCCTGCCGGCGCCGCCGAGTCACACCTCGTCAAGCGCGTTCTTGGGCTCTCTGTCACATAATGGCACATCGCCGAACAGCGCGCGGCCAGGTCCGGCCCCCAAAGAGCACGTCGGTGGGTGGTGGCACCGGCTGGGCTCGAACCAGCGACATGGCGGTTATGAACCGCCCGCTCTACCACTGAGCTACGGTGCCCACACAGCATTCTAGCCGAAACCCGGCCCGCCGACAAGGGGGACGCGTAGCGCAATAAGCCACCGTGAAACGCCCGGGGCGCGGAAGGCCAGCCGCGGGCGCGCCAACTCAGGCGGCAGCCATCGCGGCGCGCGCCCGGCGGACCCGTTCGCGCGACTTCGCGAGCGCCGCCAGGTCGGCCCAGGGGAGGTCCAGGCGGTAGTCGCTGACGTCGAGGGCAATCTGGAAGGCGTGCCGGAAGGGAGCGACCTTGAGGGGGAACTGGACCGCCCGCTTGCGCTTGTCCACAGGGCGCACCACCATTTCCTGGTCGTCGTAGGCGGAGAAGCGCGTGGCCTCCCGCATCCTCGCATAGGCGGGAGACAGCCGCGTCACCTCGCGCCACTGCTCCACTGCGCGCTCGGTGTTGCCGCTGAAGTAACATACCAGGCCCATGTTGCTGTGGACGATAGGGTTATCCGGCTGCCACTCGAGCACGCGGTCGAGGTGGCGGGCGGCCTCATCCAGCATCTTGTTCTTCGCATAGGCCAGCCCGAGGTCATTGTGCCCCTCCGGCCGGTCGGGAGCGAACACCAGGGCGCGCTTGTAGGACTCGATCGCGTCGTTCAGGCGATCATCCTTGTAGTAAGCAAGCCCTAGGTTAGAGTGTGCGTCGGGGTTCGATGGCTCGAGTTGCACCAGGGCGCCGAAGTGCTGGATTGCCTCCTCCAGGTTATTGAGCTCCAACGCCGTGTGTCCGGCGAGGTCTCGGGCCGCCGCCAGGTCCGGGTCCAGCTCGACCGCCTGGCGAAGCTGGTCGGCGGCGGCGCCCAGGTCGCCCTCGAGGTAGTATGTCAGCCCGAGGTTGGAGCGGGCGATGGCGCTGCGGGGCATCGCGTCAGCCGCGCGGCGAAACTGCTCTGCTGCCTCCACCAGCCTGTCCTGGAGCACGCGCACGACGCCGATGGCGTTGAACGCCTCCGGGAAGTCCGGGTAGAGCCGGAGCAACTCGTTGATCTGCTCCTCGGCCTCCTCGAGCGCATCCACCATGCTGTAGCAGACCGCGCAATTGTACCGGGCCAGGGCATTCCGGGGGTCCATCCGCACTGCCGCGCGGAAGTGGTCGAGAGCATGCCTGAACTGGCCGCTCAGGTAACTGGCGACGCCGAGGTTCACGATCGCGTCGAGGCTCGAGGGGTTCATCTCATAGGCCTTCTCGAGCTCGCTCACGGCCCGGTCGACGATGCCCTCCCTCAGCAGCAGCGTGCCGGCATTGTACCGGACCTGGTAATCGCTGGCCCCAGCCCCAAGCGCAGCGCGCAGCGCCTCCAGCGTCCGCTGCCGCCGCCCCAGGCGATACCAGCAGATCGCCTTCTGGATCAGGCCCCACGCGTGACTGGGGTCGACGTCGCTCAGGGTGGTGAAGTCCTCAACGGCGGCCTCGTACCAGCCCTGAAGCATGCTGCACAGGCCGCGGTTGTAGCGCGCCGCCACGTGAGCGGGGTCTCGCTTGAGCGCCGCCGCGAAGTAGCGGGCGGCCGCGCCTAGCTCTCCGCGCGACTGGTGAATCACGCCGAGGTTGCACAGCGCGTCGGGCTCCTCGCCGCGGGCGGCGACGATGGCCTGCAACTCCTGGAGGGCCGCCTCCAGTTCGCCCTGCCGCGCAAGCACGATGGCAAGGGCGTTCCGCGCGGTGTGCTGCGACGGATCGGCCCGTACGATGTCTCTGAACGTGGCGGCTGCCCGGTCGAGCTGGCCAAGATGCCACCGCGCGAGCCCCAGGTTCCACCGAGCCACGAAGGAGCCGGGCATCCCGTTCACCGCGGCCTCGAAATCTTCGACCGCGCGGGCAGGCCGGCCCGCCGCCGCCTCCATCACAGCGAGGTTATGGCGGACGGCGAGCGATTGACGCGAGCGCTCCGCCAGATCGTGCAGGGCCTTGACCGCGCGCTCCCGGTTTCCCTCGAGCCACAGCGCGGCGGAGAGCCGCAGGCGCGTCTCCTCCTCGGCCTCGCCGGATTCGATCCTGGCTTCGCACTCGGCGCGCAGGCGCGCCAGCCGCCGCCGCGAGACAACATCCAGGGCAAGCGCCTGGGCCGCGATCCCAAGGCGCCGCGCGCCCCGCGCCACCGGCCCCGGCACAAGGCCGAGCACGCCGCCGGTCGCCGCCCCCCCGGCGAGGCCCAGCGCCGCGCCGCCGGTCCCGTCCTCAGCCTGACCCGACGCAAGCGCGACGCCCAGGACGCCACCGAACGTCGAGCACACCAGCGCCCACAGAAGCCTCGGACTGCCCCACCCGCTTCCCCGGGCCCGCCGAGGCTGGGGCGCTCGCTCCAGAGGCGATCCGCAGACCGTGCATCCCGATTGTTGGGGCGGGTTCGCCGCTCCACACAGCCGACAGACCACGCCGCACCTCCCTCGCGCCTGTCGGTAACGCTCTGTTCGCGTACGGACCCTTTCCCAGGATACCATAAGATCGCCTGCCGGCACAGGAGGGCCTCGCAGTCGCGGGCCTCGGCGCTTGGGTTGCCGTGCAGTTTCAGGGGGGAGCGCTTTGTGATATACTCCGGCCGGGTCTGCGGCAGGGTGAGTCATAATCGCTGGGGTCTCGCGCATCAAAGCGACGCGCGAAAGCCCGGGGGTCGACCTGTTCACTTTGCGAACGCCGCCGCACCGCTTGCTTCTTCTGGCGACGCTCAGTGGGTGCGGATAGAGGGATTCGCGGTGCTTGCATCGATCATCGTCGGCGTCGTCGCCCTCGTGCTGCTGGCGTGGTACGGTGTCGCGTCGGCCTGGGCGTCTTCGGTGGCGAGGCATCAGCCGGAGCTCCACGAGACGGTCCAGGGCCGGCGGTATGGCTGGCGCTGCCCCAAGTGCGGGCATGTGGAGGCACCCGTCTGCCGGGTCGGCAACTGCGGGGGGCCGCTGGTGTGGGTGCAGCGGCAAACGCGGATCAAGTGCGCCCGCTGCCACCGCTACTTCATCCCCCATCCCATGCTGTTCCGCCAGACGCCCCGCCCCCGGTACGCGCGCTGCCGGCAGTGCGGGTGGATAGGGATCGTGCGGGATTGGAAGCTGTGACGGCCGCCGAGCCTGTCAGGGCCGCACGTCCTTCTCCAGGGTCACCCACGTCGCTCTTGGCTGGAAGCCAAGCGCGCGATGATACAGGTTCCAGGCCGCGGCGTTGCCCTTGTAGACGTGCAGATGCAGCCCCTCTGCGCCCTCCTGGGCCGCCGCCTCCATCGCCCGGATCATGACCAGCTTGCCAAGGCCCTTCCCCCGCCACTCAGGCGCCACTCGCACCCCCGTGATGCCAAAGAGACGCCGGCCGTGGGCTCGCGCGTACTCGTCCCAGAGCGCGTAGCAGGTCGTCGCCACAGTCGCAAACCGCCGGGTGAGCACCACGACGCGCCGGGGCGGGAAGAACCCGCGCCTGACCGTCCGGACGCTCTGCCGCAGCTCCCGCCCGGGCCCGCGGCTCAGCTGTTCCCCTGTCTCCAGGAGGGATGAGACGTGGTCCTGCCGCGCAAAATCCAGCTCCGGCGTCCCGTACTCGGCCGTCTGCCGGAAGCCCATCGCGACGGCCTCCTCGAGGACGTCTTGCCTCGCGGCAGACAGGCCCGGCATCTCGTACGCGCCAGCGATGCCATTGTAGAAGGGCTGCGTGCCGTGAATCCAGCTCGGCGACAGCAGCGCTCGCCCGGCCCCAAGCTGGCGCAGGCGCTGCAGGCCGGCCTCCAGCATGGCTCGGATCGCCCCGCGGTCGCCGGCCCGGGCGACGATCGCGTAGACGTGCCCCTCGGAGGCGTCGACGCGGCGTTCCGCCAGCTCGAACCAGAGGTTAGACCGCAGCCCTACGTGCACGAAGCCGCATAAGCCATCGCGGTCCTCGCCCACCAGCAGCATGTCGGGCTCGAACGATGGTTGCCGCGTGACCCGCGCTTCGAAGTCGGACGGCTGCAGCGGGATGAAATTCGGCGTGCCGGACAGCGCCTCGTTCCACAGCGCCACGATCGCCGGCAGATCGGATGGGTCGTACCCACGCAACGTCATCGAACCTCGTTTGCCCTGTCGCGGTCCAAGCGCGCGAAACTCTCAGTTCCTTGTCTTCGTATTCCGTTACCGACGGGGCTCTCCTTCGCTGCCACGGGGCGATCCGCGGAGGCACCAGCGCCGCACCGGTCGGCTTGACACGCGGCGCGCGCGGCGGATACGATGCTTGGCGGTAGATTGCTGGTGGGTAAGGGGCCATCGGAATGGCTGGAACCGCTCGACGCCTGGCGGCTATCGGAGGCGTGCTCTTCGTGTTGAGCGCGGTGATCGCGTGCGCGGACGTCTCGGTCGAAGATGAGGTGAGCGCCGGCCGGGACATCGTGCGCGAGGTGCGGCATCTGGGCCTCACGGCCGACCCCGCGCTCGACGAGATCGGCCGGCGTCTCTGCGCCGCGGTCCAAAGGAAGGACCTTCCCTGGCGTTTCTGGGTGATTGAGGACCTGAAAAGCTACAATGCGTTTGCCGCCCCGGGCGGATATGTCTTCATCACCAGGGACTACTTCGAGAGGCTCAATGACGATGAGGCGGCCTTTGTCATTGGGCACGAGATGGCCCACGTGGACCTGCGCCACCACGAGAGGCAGGCGAGCCGGAACCAGCGGGCGAGCTTTGGCAGTCTGCTGCTGAAGATTCTGACGAACGGCGCGGCCGGCTGGAGCGCCGCCGCCGACATCGGCGCGAGTGCGTACGCGAGCCACTACAGCCGGGTGCTGGAGCGAGAGGCCGATTTCGCGGGCTATCGATACGCGGAGGCGGCCGGCTATGACGCGCGGGCTGCGGTGACGGCCCTCAGCAAGCTGGGCGACGAGGGCCAACTGCCGGCGTGGATGCAGAACATCTACGCGACTCATCCGGTGCTGTCCAGCCGCGAGGACCGCTTGGCAGCGCTGGGAGGCGAGGAGCCGCAGAGCCTCCCCGTGTCGCCGCCAGCCGCCAGCCACGCGCGTGATCTGACCGGCGGCCTCCGGCCCCTGGAGCCCTCCGTACCCATCGCGGTGCGCCTGCTTGCCCCTGCGGGCGGTCGCTGGGAAAACCCCTGGCGAAAGAGCTTTACTAAGCACCTTCACGGGCGGCTGGCGCCGCTTGGCTTCACAATCGCCGGCGACGACCTCATGTACAAGCCCGACATCGGCGACCCGGTCGCGGCCGCACGCAGCCGCGGTGCCCGCTATCTGCTGTTGGTGACGGTCCACGCGATGTCAAGCAGGGAGACGGGGAGCGCGACCCTGGCCGGGACGCCGACGCGCGCCAGCGCGGACCTGTCGGCCTCGCTCGTCGATGTCGACAGCGGAGCCGAGGTGTGGCAGCGGCGGTTCTCCGAGACGCGAGAGGGCGTGGACGTCCTGCCCCCCGATCCTGTGATGCTGTACACCGACACCTGCGTGGGCGCGCTTGCCGACCACATCGCCGGCGAGATCGCGCAGGGGTGTGCGCTGGCCGCAGGGGCCGGGCCGTTCCCCGCGGAATAGGCTCCCATCCACTGCGGGAGGGGCTTTTCCACATGCCTGCGGACACGGGTCTGCGCGTTGTCGTCATCGGGGCCGGGATGATGGGCGCGCGGCATGCGGAGTGCGTTGCCCAGGCCCGCGATGGTCGGCTAGTCGCCGTTGCCGACCTGGACCTCGCGCGAGCGAAGGAGACGGCCGATCGCCTGGGAGCGCGGGCCTTCCGCACTCACCACGAGGTCCTCGAGGGCGTCACCTTCGACGCAGCCGTGGTGTGCACGCCCGACTGGGCGCACGTCGAGGTCTGCTGCGATCTGGCAGCGGCAGGCAAGCATATCCTCGTCGAGAAGCCGCTCGCGATGACCGTGGCCGACTGCGACGCCATCATCCACGCGTGCGATGCCGCGGGGGTGACGCTGATGGTGGGCCACCTCCTGCGCTTTGACCCCCGGTATGCTGCGGCGAGGGCGGAGGTCGCCGCGGGGCGCGTGGGAGACCTGAGCTACCTGTACTCGCGCCGCATCAACACGCTCGTCCAGCCCAGGCGCTTCCAGGGGAAGACCACTGTTCTGCATTACCTCGGCGTCCATGAGTTCGATTGGATGCTGTGGACCGCGCGGGAGCCTGTGACCGAAGTGCGGGCGAGTGCCAGTCGAGCGGCGCTGCGCGACCTCGGCGTGGACGACGCCGTCTTCACGACGCTGCGGTTCGCGAGCGGGGCGGTGGGCTTTGTTCACGTGGCCTGGATTCTCCCGGAGACGAGTTCTGTGGACCTGGACGCCTATGCCGAGGCGGTGGGAACCGCTGGCTCGGTCCACATCGACACGTCCAACTCGGGGCTGCGCGCCGAAGGGGAGAAGCCGCGCCGGCTCGACACGACATACAGCTACTCGCTGCTGGGCGAGGCGGCAGGCGCGCTGCGGGAGGAGGTCAACCACTTCCTGCGGTGCGTTGCCGAAAGGCGGGAGCCTCTCATCGACGGGCGCCAGGGCCGGGCCGCCGTCGCTGTGGCGGAGGCCGCCGCCCGGAGCGCGCTCACCGGCGCCGCGGTGTCGCCGGCCGCGTGACGCCGCGGCCGCCGCGCAGGGAGACCTGGCGGCGTTGGTGAAGATACGAGCCCATACCCGTTGGAGGTGTTCTGCATGGCCAGAAAGCGGTTCGCGCTGATTGGCGCCGGCATCTTCGGCGAGGTGCACGCGCGCGCGTACAGCACACACCCGGGCGCGGAGCTCGCGATTGTCTGCGACCTCAGCCGCGAGCGGGCCCGGGAGGTGGCCGCGCGCTACAATGCCGGCCGCTTTTGCACCGACTGGCGGGAGGTCGTGCTCGACGCGGACATCGACGCCGCCTCCATCGCGACGCCCGACTTCGCCCACGCGGAGATCGCCATCGCGCTCGCGCGGGCTGGCAAGCACATTCTGGTCGAGAAGCCCCTGGCGACTACGGTCCAGGAGTGCGAGCAGATCATCGCGGCGGCCCGGGAGAGCCGCGTCAAGCTGATGGTGGATTTCCACAACCGCTGGAACCCGCCGTTTTACGAGACGCACCGCATGGCCAGGGAGGGCGGACTGGGCGATATCCGCTTCATCTACTTCCGGCTGAACAACACGACGTTCGTGCCAATGGAGATGCTGTCCTGGGCCGCGAAATCGTCTGTCCTGTGGTTCCTCGGCAGCCATGCGATCGATGCCGCCTGCTGGCTCGTGGGCGAGTGGCCCGTCCGCGTGTACAGCGTCTCCCGACGAGAGGTCCTGAAATCTCTGGGGGTCGACTGCCCGGACTTCTACCAGAGCGTGCTGGAGTTCCCCGGCGGGGCCGTTGCCTCGATCGAGAATTCGTGGCTGCTCGCGCGGAGTGCGCCTTCGGTCTTCGACCTCAAGTGCGAGGTGATGGGGACGCGGGGGACGGTCTACATCGACACCTCGTCATCGCCGACGCTGCAGGTTCAGCTCGCCGACCAGATCCGCTATCCCGACACGATGGGAATGCCGGTCGTCCACGGCAAGCAGCTTGGCTTCATGGTGGAGAGCATCCGGCACTTCGCGGACTGCGTCATCGAGAATCGCACCCCGCTGGTGCCGGGCGAAGTCGGGCTCGAGGTTACCCGCACCGCCCGCGCGATCGAGCAGTCCGCCGAGTCGGGCCACCCAGTGGTGATCCAGCGATGAGCAGCGATTCGCGCGAGGGGATCAAGGTCAACAAGGGCAGCCGCTGGTCCCGGGTTTTCTGGGAGGAGAACGGAAAGGATGTCAGCCGGGTGCTCTACGCGCCGTATCCGTTCCGCATGGGCCCGGCCGGGGAGGTCAGGATGGCGGGCATCGGCGGCGTCGGCACCGAGCCGTCCTTCCGGCGGCGGGGCCTGGCCGGCCGCGTGTTCGAGCGCACGATGGAGGAGGTGGCGGCCGACGGGTACTCCTGCGCTGGCCTCTACACGGGCTCGACGATCGTGGCACACCGCATGTACCGGCGCCACGGGTTCGTGGACGTCAGGCGTCATCGGCCAGTGTACAAGCTGCTAGACCCGGGGGCCTTCGCCGCGCGAACGCTTTCCTGGCTTGGCCGAGAGGGGCTTGCACACAGCCCAGTTACCGTCTCTCTTCACCTGCCGCCATATGATCCAGTACACCTTCGGATTCACAAGGGCGAGGTGGAGGCGCTGCGCCGCCCTCCTTCCAGGCCCGACCTGCGGCTTTGCATGCCTGCCCGCGCCTTCATCATGATCACGCGCGGCATGGTCAGCCTGGACTATGCAGTCGCCGCCCGGCTTGTTGAGTGGGAGGGCGATGAAGACCTGTGTCGCCGCCTGAGGGCCGCGGCGCGAGCCCACCGGCGGATCGTCTATGGAGGCTGAGGGAATGGCGCGGCGGGCCGGCATCTCCATCCGCAGTTTCCGCGACGGCGACGAGGTCGCCCTGTCGCGGATCTTCAATGAGTACGTCGCCCGCTTCGCGGGGCCGCGCCTGGTGACGCCGGAGTCTTGGCGACGGCAGTTCATCCGCAGAAGCTGGAATGGCCCGTCGGTGGACGAGGATCCCGACTCGGTGCGGGTCGCCGAGCGCGCCGGCCACATCGTCGGCTACGCAGTCACCGACTACTCGCCATTTGAGGAGGAGCATGCCGCGGTCGTGCAGGAGCTGTGCGCGGCCTCGGGGGAACCGCCCGATGAGATCTTCCCCGCCCTGCTCGAGGACGCGGAGCGCCGGGCCCGCGAGCGGGGCAAGGACGCGCTGTCCCTCCTGGTGTCGTCGGACGACGGCCCTGCCTGCCGCGCCGCGTCGGCCTTGGGCTTCGTGTCGCCGCCGGAGGACGCCGGGGTGTTCATGGCCGCTGTGGTGGACCTCGCGCAACTCCTCCATGAGATGTCCGGGGAGCTGTCTCGCCGGCTGCGCGAGAGCGACCTTGCAACCTGGGAGGGCGTCGTGCGGGTGAAGTGCGGCCGCCAGTCGGCGACGCTGCGGGTGCGGGGTGGACAGGTGTCCCGCGCCCCCGCCCGCGCGAGAGCCGACGTGTCGGCCGATATCGACCGCGAGGCCCTCATCCCACTCCTTTTCGGGCAGCAGCCGGTGCGCGAGGCGTATCTTCAGGACAGACTGACGGTCACCGCTGGCGACCGCGAAGAGGTGCTGCGGCTGCTCGACGCCCTCTTCCCACCGATGCCGCTGTTCCTGCCGCGGGCGCAGTGGTGGTAAGCCCACTGGGTCGCCGCCAGAAGCGGGCTAACGCCGCCCCGCCGGGGACGGCACAGACCGGATTGCGGCCGCCTTGACTTTTGGGTATGCGATATTTACAATCGCGATAGTTACAGCCGGAGGGATTGAGTTTGCCGATCAGCACTGCTGACTTCCGCAACGGTCTCACCATAGAGACCGACGGGGGCATCTACGCCATCATCGAATTCCAGCATGTGAAGCCGGGAAAAGGGGGAGCGTTCGTCCGCACGAAGCTGCGCAACCTGCGCACCGGGGCCGTGATCGACAAGACCTTCCGTGCCGGGCAGCGCATGGAACAAGCGGTCATTGAGCGCCGGCCGATGCAGTTCCTCTACCGTGCCGGCGACGAGTATGTGTTCATGGACACCGAGACCTTCGATCAGGTGTCGCTGGCCGCTGACGTTGTGGGCGAGGGCGTGAAGTACCTGAAAGAGAACGTGGAGGTCGTCGTCATACAGCACGACGACGAGATACTTGGCGTGGATCTTCCGCAGACCATGGACCTGAGGGTTGCGAGAACCGATCCCGGGCTTCGGGGCGACACGGCGACCGGCGGGACCAAGCCGGCCACGTTGGAGACGGGGGCGGTGGTGAACGTGCCGCTGTTCATCAACGAGGGGGACATCGTGCGCGTGGACACTCGCACGGGCGAGTATGTGCAACGTGTTTCGTCGTAACGGCCGGTCGTCGCCCGGGCAGGGAGGGAATCCGGTGGACCTGAAGCGGGTGGAAGAGCTGATAGAGTTGATGCGCCGGTCGGGGGTGACCCAGCTCGCCATCGAGCTGCCGGACTACAAGATCAGCATCAAGCGGGGACCCGAAAGCGCGGAGCCCGCCGCCGGGGAGGCCAGCGCGCGGGAGCCGGTCGAGGCACCCGCGCTGCGCATGAGCGCGGAGCAAAGCTCCCCGGCCGCCCTGCCGGTGGTGTCCCCTGTGGTCGGGGTGTTCCACAATGGCGGCATGCTCGACCCGAGGGAGATCATCCGGGAGGGGGACCGGGTGCGAGAGGGCCAGGTGCTGGCGGCGATCGAGGCGATGAAGGTCCCTAACGAGATCCGGGCTCCGGTGAACGGAGTCGTTTCCCGCCTGCTGGTGGCCGACGGTTCCGCCGTCGAGTACGGACAGCCGCTGCTGATGATCGAGCCCGAAGAAGGGGATGATGGGACTGAGGGCGAGCCACCCATCGGCCTGGCGTAGGTCAGAACGCGGCTTCCTGACCCTGATCGGGCTGCTGGTCGTCATTGTCATCATCGGCATCCTGTTCGCGCTCTACTTCGGCGGCACGGGGCCCAAGTCGGCCGGGCCCGCAGGGGCGACGACTACGCCCGGCAGGGCCGTCGAGCAGGCGCGGGATGTGGTCTGCCGCAACAACCTCGCGCAGATCCGCGCCGCGATCCAGACCTATGTGGCGACCTCGGGCGCGTACCCGCCGTCCCTGGAATCTTTGGAGGTGGGCATTCCCCTCAACTGCCCCGTGGGCGGCGAGCCGTACGTCTATGACCCTGCGACGGGGCAGGTCCACTGCGTCCACCCCGGCCATGGCCGCTACTGAGTCCCGGGGCGGCCCGCCGCAACTCCCAGGGCCCCACTCGGCCCCAGGGGCGCGGGCCCGCGGCCGCGCCGGGCGGAGGCCTTCGTGTTCAAAAAGATCCTGATAGCGAACCGGGGTGAGATCGCCGTCCGCATCATCCGCACCGCGCGGGAGATGAACATCGCGACGGTGGCCGTTTACTCGGAGGCCGACAGGGACTCGCTACATGTCCTCTTGGCCGACGAGGCGGTCTGCATCGGGCCGCCGCCGAACAAAGAGAGCTATCTGAACATCCCCAACATCATGCAGGCTGCGCTGAACACGGGCGCGGAGGCCATCCACCCGGGCTATGGAAACCTGTCTGAGGTCGCGGCCTTTGCGGAGAACTGTCAGGCCTGCAACATCGCGTACATCGGCCCGTCCGCGGACACCATCCGCAAGATGCAAGACAAGGCGGTCGCCCGCCGGATCATGGACGACGCGGGCGTGACGCCCGTCCCCGGCAGCAACGAGGCAGTGCAGAACGAGCAGGACGCGATACGCACCGCCTCCAGGCTTGGCTATCCCGTGCTGATCAAGGCCTCCATGGGCGGCGGCGGCCGCGGCATCCGCATCGCGCACAATGAGCAGGACCTCACGCGGAATCTTCGCGTCGCGCAGGCGGAGGCGCAGGCCGCGTTCGGGCGCGGCGACGTCTACATCGAAAAGTGCCTCGAGGAGCCGCGCCACGTCGAGTTCCAGATCCTCGCTGACAGCCACGGTAACATTGTACATCTGGGTGAGCGCGATTGCTCCATCCAGACCAGCAAGCATCAGAAGCTCCTCGAGGAGTCCCCGTGCCCAGGGCTTGGCCGGCGTCTGTGGCACCACATGGCGGACGCAGCCATTCGCGCCGCCAAGGCCGTCGGCTACGTCAACGCCGGGACTGTCGAATTTCTCGTCGACCAGAACGGCCGGTTCTACTTCCTGGAGATGAACACTCGAATCCAGGTCGAGCACCCGGTGACGGAGATGGTCACCGGCGTCGACCTGGTGCGCGAGCAGATCCGCATCGCCTACGGTCACAAGCTGGGCCGCAGCCAGCGCGACCTGGAGATGCGCGGCCACGCGATCGAGTGTCGGATTACCGCCGAAGACCACACGAACCACTTCCTCGCCTCAGGGGGAGTGGTGAGGCAACTGCGCCTTCCCGGCGGCGTGGGGGTGCGGGTCGACACGCATCTGTACCAGGGGTACGAGGTCCCGCCGTTCTACGACGCGCTCCTGGCGAAGCTCATCGTGTGGGCCCCGACCCGGCCGGAGGCGATCGCGCGGGCCTCGCGGGCCCTCCAGGAGTTCCAGCTCGACGGCCTCAGAACGACCATCCCCCTCCACCGGCAGGTCCTCGCCAACGCCTACTTCCGGCGGGGGGAGATCGCCACCAGCTTCCTCCAGCGGCGCATGGGCCTGGGTTGAGCGAGGTGCCCCGTGGGTAGACGCCGCGCCGCTCGCGAACTCGCCCTCCGCGTGCTGTTTCAGGTTGACGTCGGGGGCATGTCGGCGGAGGAGGCCTTCGCGCTCGCAGCCGGCTCGGAACGGTGCGCGGCGGAGACCGTGGAGTTCGCGAGGCAGCTCGTCGCCGGAGTCCTGGCCCACCGGGACGAGATCGACCGGACCATAGAGGAGTACGCACGGGGCTGGACTCTGTCCCGGATGGCGAACGTCGACCGCAATGTGCTGCGCCTGGCGGTCTTCGAGCTCATGCACATGCCGGACATCCCCGCCAGCGTGACGCTGGACGAGGCGGTCGAGATGGCCAAGAAGTACAGCACGGCCGAGTCGGGTCGCTTCGTCAACGGCATTCTCGGGAGCCTCGCGCGAGAGCTCGAAGAGCGGGCTCGAGAGGCCCCTGCGCCATGAATCGCGAGCGCCGGTTCGTCTTCACAGTCAAGCAGCTCACCCAGTACGTCAAGGCGCTCCTCGGACAGGACCGCGCGCTCCAGGACGTCTGGGTCAGGGGCGAAGTCGGCGACCTCGTTCGCCACGGGTCCGGCCATGTCTACTTCACGCTGAAGGACGAGTACAGCCAGCTCCGCTGCGTCCTGTTCCGCGAGGAGGCATCCTACGTCTCGTTCGACCTCGCGGCCGGCATGCAGGTGGCCGCCAGAGGAGCCGTGACGGTCTACGAGCCGCGGGGGCAGTACCAGCTGGTCGTGCGGGAGCTTGAGGAGGCCGGCCTGGGGGACCTGTACCTCGCTTTCGAGCGGTTGCGCCGAAAGCTGGCCGCCGAGGGCCTGTTCGACGCTGATCGCAAGAGGCCACTGCCGGCATTTCCGCGCACGATTGCGCTGCTCACGTCCCCCGACGGCGCCGCTGTGCACGATGTGCTCACTACCCTCCGCCGCCGGTGGCCGGGGGCGGACATCATCCTCGTCCCCACCCCGGTGAGCGGTCCCGCGGCCGTGCCGGGGATCGTCAGATCCCTGGAGCGGCTGGCCGCCCTCGACGGCGTGGACGTCGCCATCCTGGCCCGCGGCGGGGGCTCCCTGGAGGAGCTGTCGGCCTTCAATGCGGAGGAGGTGGCGCGCGCGATGGCCCGCTCTCCGGTTCCGCTGGTCACCGGCATCGGCCACGAGGTGGACATGACCATCGCCGACCTCGTCGCCGACCTGCGCGCTGCGACCCCCACCGCGGCGGCCGCCGCGGTCTCGCCAGAGCTTCGTGATGTGTTGGCCCGCATCGACACGGCGCGCCGCTCGGTTGCCCGCTCCCTTGCGCGCAGCGTGGCGCGGTACCGGCGAGAACTCGGGCTGCTGCTCGCGCGTCCACTCCTGCGAGACCCTCGCCTGTTGCTCGCCGACCGACGTCAGCGGGTGGACGAGCTCGCCTCGGCCCTCCAGAGGGCACTGGCGAAGCGCATCGAAGACGCGCGCAGTCGGCTCGCGGCAGTCTCTGAGCGCCTGCGCGCGCTCAACCCCAGAGCCGTGCTGCGGCGCGGGTATTCTATCACTCGGCTGCCGGATGGACGCATCGTGACGACCGTGCGCCAGCTCTCGGTGGGAGGGAGCGCGGAGATCGTCCTGAACGACGGCTCTGCCGGGGTCGCGGTGCAAGAGGTGAGGGGCCAGACGGAATGATCGCTGGTAATGCGCAATGACCCTCAGGAGGACATGATGGGCCCGGTGCTGTCGATCTTCGGCTTCGCACGACGCGCGCGACCGCGGGTCGCGCTCTCCATCGGTCCGCTGTCTATCGCGTGGGCGCTCGCGTCCGCGTTGGCCGTGCTCAGCCCGGCCTGGGCGGCGGAGCAACAGGCCAGAAAGGGCGATGCCGAGTTCCGCCAGGCCTGGGTTACGTACGCCGGTCCGGCAATGCAGGGCCGGGTCCCGAACATGCTGGAGGCCGCCCAGGAGGCGCGGATGGCCGCCATTCCCCAGATGGAGGCTGCCGTGCAGGCCGATCCACGTAACGTGGACTACCTCACCTCTCTGGCCTACATGCGGCTGGCGGCCGGGCAGTATGACAAGGCAAAGGCGGCGATCGACGCGGCAATCCAGGCGAAGCGCGACGAGCCCCTGTTGTACCTGCTGCGCGGCCAGGACGAGGCGGCACTCGCTCTCATGCACCCCGAGACCGCCGGCGACCGCATCGGGACCGCGGTCCGCGCGTTCGACGAGGCCGGTCGTATCGATCCGGGCAACGCGCTGCCGTTGCTCCAGGGAGCGAGCGTGGCCTTCGATGCGAACCGCCCCGACCTGGCGCAGCCCCGGCTCAAGCGAGCGCTGGAGTCGTCCGACATCGTGCTCTACCGGCTCCCCGTGCCCGCCGACCTGTTTCCGGAGGTCCCGAAATCGCTGAGCGCCTGGCAGTACGTCCAGGTCGGCCACTGGGTCGAACTCCTCTCGCGCTGCCAGAATGTGGCCAAGGCGTGCCTGCGGGCGGGTGAGCGCGAACAGCAGGCGGGAAACCTCGAAGCGGCCTACGAGCAGTTCCTGTCCGCGCTCGAAGTCGGCCGGAAGATCGGCACCGCCAAGCCATATCTGTTCGTGACCGTCGCCTCTGCGATGGGGGTGTTGGAGAAGGCGTACGCCGCCCTTTCCCGCGTCGGCGAGGCCCTGAACAAGCCCGAGACCGCGCGGTGGAAGGGCGAGGCGGGGGTGCTCATCATCGGCCGCGACGCGCTCGCGGGCGCGCTGCAGAACTACATGAAGGACATTGCGGAACACCCGCCGTCCTCGCTGGGCGGGATGCTGAGCACCGAGGCGAAGTACGTCTCCCCTGTCATCGCCGGCATCGGGCTCACGCCACAGCCTGTGCGGGAAGAGGAGCCTCAGCAGGTCCCACCGTCCTGATGCCGGCCCTGCGTGGTCGCGGTCGCCCGCGTCCAGTTCGGGGGCGGGGCACGACAGGGGTCGGCGAGGGGCAGGCCGCCGGGCCGCGTTGAATGTGGTATCATAGCGCAAGAGGGCGGTAGCGACGTGAGCCAGAGACAGAAGCGCACAGCCGAGAGCAGCGGCGATTCGATGCCCCCGTTCGAGGAGGCTCTCGCGCGGCTGGAGCAGATCGCACAGGAGCTCGAGCACGGCGACCTGCCGCTCGAGAAGGCGATAGCCCTGGCCGAGGAGGGCTTGAGGTTGTCTCAGCACTGCGACAGGCAACTGCGGGAGGCGGAGGGCAAGGTGCGCCAGCTCGTCGAGCGGATGGGCGCGATGCACGTCGAGCCGCTGGCGGAGACCGACGAAGGCGCAGACGAGTGAGCGCGTCGGCGCGGAGGCAATCTGGCAAGGACGGTTATCGGAGCGGTGGGAAGTCTGCTTGACCGTATCGATTCGCCCTCGGACCTTCGGGCCCTGAGGAGGGAGCAACTTGACGACCTCGCGGCCGAGATCCGCGAGGTCATGATATCCAGTGTGGCACGAACCGGGGGCCACCTGGCCGCGAGCCTAGGCGCGGTGGAGCTGGCGATCGCTCTCCACTATGTCCTGGACAGCCCGAGGGACAAGATAATCTGGGATGTGGGCCACCAGGCCTATGCACACAAGCTGCTGACCGGCCGTCGGGACCGGTTCGGCACGCTGCGGCAGGAGGGAGGCCTTTCGGGCTTCCCGCGTCGCGACGAGAGCGAGCACGACGCCTTCGACACGGGGCATGGCAGCACTGCGATCGCGGCTGGCCTGGGTATGGCAAAGGCGCGCGATCTGGCCGGCGACGACTACGCGGTCGTGGCGGTCGTGGGCGATGGAGCGATGTCCGGGGGGATGGCCTTCGAGGCCCTCAATTACGCTGGACACCTGCGAACACCGCTCATCGTCATTCTCAACGACAACCAGATGGCGATCTCACGCAGCGTTGGGGCGCTGGCGGCCTACCTCAGCAAGCTCCGGCTTGACCCGCACTACCTGAGGGCGAAGTCCGACTTCGAGTCCATAGCCACCAGGCTGCCGCTGGGGGAGAGCCTGCTCGACGCGGTCCAGCGCTTCAAGGACGGAGTGAAGCAGCTTCTGCTGCCGGGGATGCTCTTCGAGGAGCTTGGCTTCACCTACCTGGGGCCGATCGACGGACACAACCTGCCCGCCCTGATCGACACGATCAGGCAGGCCCGCGCTCAATCGCGCCCGGTCCTCATCCACGTGATTACGCAGAAGGGCCGCGGCTACTCGCACGCGGAGAGCGACGCAACGAAGTGGCACCGCACGGGTGCGTTCGACGTCGAGACCGGGGAGCCCCTGAGCGCGACCGGCGGCCTGGCATACACGCGGGTCTTTGGGGCCACCCTGGTCGAGCTGGCCGAGCGTGACCCCCGGGTAGTCGCGGTGACGGCCGCCATGAAGGAGGGGACGGGCCTCGAGGGTTTCGCGGAGCGATTCCCGAAGCGATTCTTCGATGTCGGGATGGCCGAGCAGATGGCGGTCACGTTCGCGGCCGGCCTGGCCGCGCAGGGTTTGCGGCCCGTGGTCGCGATCTACTCGACGTTCCTGCAGCGAGGCTACGACCAGATTATCCATGACGTCGCGCTGCCGCGGCTGCCGGTGACGCTCGCGTTGGATCGCGCGGGGCTCGTGGGCGAGGACGGAGCCACCCACCACGGGGCCTTTGACCTGTCCTACCTGCGGAACGCGCCGGGGCTCACGATCATGTCTCCCAAGGACCTCACGGAGCTTGCCGCCATGGTGCGCACTGCGATCGGCCTGGACGGGCCGGCCGCGATTCGCTATCCCCGCGGCGAGGGCGTCCGCCCGCCCGAGGGGCTGCCAGAGGCGATTCCGGTCGGCAAGGCGGAGCTCCTGCGTGACGGCCGCTCGGTGGCCGTGGTCGCCCTCGGCAGCATGGTCGGCCCGGCCCTGGGCGCCGCCGAGATCCTCGCCCGCGAGGGAATTGATGCGGCCGTCGTCAACGCCCGGTTTGTCAAGCCTCTGGACGCCGACCTGATCTGCGGCCTGGCGCGGGACTGCGGGTGCGTCGTCACCGTGGAGGAGAACACTGTCGCCGGAGGCTTCGGGAGCGCGGTTGCCGAGCTCCTGCACGCGCGCGACATCTGCGTGCCGGTCCGCTGCTTCGGGCTGCCCGATCGATTCGTCCAGCACGGCCGGCGGGAGCAGTTGCTCGAGAGCCTGGGGCTCGCCGCGCAGCCGCTCGCGCGGGGCATCGCGAAGTTCGTCGGGGCGGGCGCGGGAAGCCCGACCTCCTGAGCGGTCTGCCCACCCGCAAGCGGCTGGTTGACGGAGGGCGCGCGGCGGCGCCGTTGCGTCCAGGCGCGAAACTCGCTAGAATGGCCTGGGGGCCCTGGAGAGAGGGTGCAACGGTGGTGCGCTGCCCTCGCTGCGACAGAGTCAACGACGAAGAGAGCCGGTTCTGCAAGCACTGCGGAGCCAGCCTCGCCAGCCTCGCGGCCGCCGGTGAGGTGGACGACGACACGCTCATCATGCGCCTCTTCGACGAGCGGCCCGAGGAGGCGGTTGGACGGCGGGCGCGGGTGTGGCTGCTCGACCCCGACGGGGAGCACATCTCCCGGGCCTTCGAGCTGCGCGAGGATGTGACCATCATCGGGCGCAATCCCGACTGCGCCATCCTGCTGCCCAGCAGTACGGTCTCGAGGCGCCACGCGCAGATCCGACGGGAGGCGGCCCACTTCTTCCTGCGAGACCTCAGCAGCACAAACGGCACGCTGCTCAACCGCGAGGCGGTGATCGGCGAGGAGCTGCTCCACGACCGGGACGAGATCGGGGTCGGCATCTACCGACTGATCTTCAGGTACTCCTGATCGGTCGGCGAGATAGGGGCTATGGGCGAATCACTCACGGCGTTCGGCGCCTCGCTCGTGCTCGGCGTCGTGCTTTCGCGGGCGTTTCGTCGCAGTCTCTTCTGGCTGACCTCCAGGGAACGCAAGGCCGGCAAGGAGAGGATCCACCGCCTCTTCCCGAAGCCGCGCCGGCCGCTCGGCGGTGGGCTGGCCATCCTCGTCTCCGCGACCATCGGCCTGCTCGCCGTCCCCACGCTGTGGGGAAGACCCCTGGACGGCCGCGTGCTCTGGGTCCTGCCCCTGTTGTGGGGATACGGTCTCATCGGGCTTGCCGATGATCTCCAGAAGGTGCGCGGCCGCGGGCTCGACGACCGGCGCAAGCTGGCCCTCCAGGTGGCCGCCGCGGCGGCGTTCGCATTCCTGCTGTGGCGCCTCGGCGGCGTCCAGACGGTCCACGTCCCGTTCCTCTCGGCGCCCGCGGACTTTGGCATCTTCTACCCCCTGTTCGCGCTGCTGGTGATCGTCGCCACCGCGAACGCGGTCAACCTGAGCGATGGCGTCGACGGCCTTGCCGGGGGCGCGGCCGCCATCGCTCTCATGGGTCTAGCCGCGCTCGGGTTGCTCGACCCCGTGCGCGATGTCGGGCCCATTTGCTGGCCGCTGATCGGTGCGGTCTGCGGGTTCCTGGTGTACAACCTGCCGCCAGCCCGCCTGCTCATGGGCGACACCGGCGCGCTCGCGCTCGGCGCGGCCATCGCCTGCCTTGCAATCTTCGCGCGGGCCGAGCTGTGGCTGTTGTTGCTCGGTGCCCCGTTCGTGGTGAACGCCGCGTCGGTCGTCATCCAGATGGGAACCGTGCGCGGTGTCTGGCGTGTCGTGCGGCCGCTGCGTCACCGGACCACCGAGACGGGCCGGCCGTTTTTGTGTACACCCCTGCACCATCACTTCCAGTGGCTGGGCTGGGACGACTGGCGTGTGCTGGCGCTCTTCTGGGGCCTTGGGGCCGCGATGTCCGCGTGGGCCCTGCTGTCGTTCCAGTCCGGACTGCTGTGGACGCTGGGGCTCGTCTTCCTCGGCCTCTTCCTGGTCGGCGCCGCGCTCCAGAAGCTCTTGCGCGCCAACTACTTCCTGGGGCTGCTGCCGCGCGCGGGGCAGCCCTCGGTGCTCGCGGTCTACCGCGGCCTGCCGCTCCAGGTGCTCTCCTGGCCGCTTTACCGCGTCCACTATGAGACCTCGATCACGGAGGGGATGCTCGTGGGGGCGACCGCGGAGAGCATCCTCTGGCGGCCCATCACAGAGATAGAAGCGCATGTCGTGCTCGGCAAGATCTACGCCGACCAGAAACTCTTCGACGAAGCGCTTACCGAGTGGGAGCAGGTGCCGACGCGCAATCTCCTGCTTCGACCCAGCGTCGTGTTGCGCCTCGCGCGCATCTACTACGGCTCCGACCGACTGCTGGAGGCGATCAAGCTCTGGGAACAGCTTCCCGCGGCGCAGCTCGACGAGATGCCGAATCTGCGCGAGGTCGTCCGCAGCGCGAAGCTGCGGCTGGCCGACCTGGCCAGCAAGTCGCACCGCCAGAGCATGCGCATGATGCACGCCGAGGCCCGCAGGGGGCGGTTCTCGGAGCGCCTGGAGGCACATCTGCTGGCGGCGCGCAGGTTCAACCAAGACCTGCTCTCCCTGCTGATTTACGAGAGCGACAGGCTGCGGGGCCGGCCGGCGGACCCGCAGGCAGCGCGCACCCGGCGAGAGATCGTACACCGCATGCGCAATATAGTGCTGGAGCGCGTATCCGAGCTCGACGAAGCACTGACCGCCGTCGCGCGCGACGTTCGCGGCACTCCCCAGCCGCTCGCCACAGATGACGGGGACCCGGCCCAGCGGGCGGCGCAGGAGCTGGGCGTGCCCGGAGACCAGCTCGCCGACCTCCTGGCACCGGCCGGACGCGGACGGCCGCGCGTCACCCGGGTGGCCCTTCATCCGAAGGCCTCTCGCAACACGGTGTTCCGGCTCAGCCTGGAATGGTCCGAGAGCGGGCCGGCGACGCTGATTGCGAAGCGCTACGCGCCCGACCGCATCCGCTTCTTCTCCGCCTGCTACCGGCGAGAGCGCGGCGTGCTGGAGCTTCTCCACCGCTATGGCTGCGCGGTCCCGAAGGTGTACGGCGGTCAGCTCAGAGACGATCAGGCGGTGCTCCTGATGCAGGACCTGGGCGACGAGACGCTGGCGGAACGACTGGAGGCGTCGGACCCGGGGGCCAAGCAGAATTGGGTTCGTTCGGCCGTCACCGCCCTGGTCGCGCTGCACGCGGTGGCTCACAGCCATCTGCGTGAGCTCGCGGCCGAGATCCGCAAGGTCGACAAGGAGCGCCTGACGCCAAGCTACTACCTCAATGCCCTCAACATTGCGGTGGGACGCGTCTGCTCGCTCAGCGGGTCAAGCCTGACGCCGGATGAGTGGCAGCGCATCGCTGACCAAGCCGGGGCCCTCGTCGATTTCCTCGCAGACCGACCTCAGAGCTTCATCCACTTCGAGTTCACCCCGCACCACCTGCTGGTTGCGGAGCAAGGCCTGCGCATTTTCGATTTCGAGCAGGCCACCATCGGCCCCGTCGAGTTCGACTTGGCCGCCCTGCTCGCACAGCCGGAGAGCGATGTCGGGCGGGAGGGCTGGGACGCGATGGTGCGCTACTACCGGGCGGCTGCGGCGGAAGCGGGCCTGCCGATTACCCAGGAGGAGCGGCTCGACCGGGCGGTGGCGTACGCGGCGCTGTTCAAGTGCCTGGTGTACGCAGGGGCGGCCGCCAATTTCCTCTCCAAGTTCGGCGGCGAGCATCACCTCCAGCGCTTCCACTACTACGCGGATCGCTGCCAGGATTTGCTGAGCCGGTGGCCGCCGTTGCGACCCCTTGGGTCGCTGTTGGCCCCCAGGTTCCGGCAGGCGCGCGCGGCTGCCCCCCATCGGCGCGCCGCGGCCCCGCCGGTTGCGTCCGGTTGACGGTGGTCAGATGTCGCCGGTATAATGGCCCAGGTGGGGGCAGAGCGCCGGGAAGGGATTTCTCGTGGCAGGCCTGTCCGGAATCCTGCTGATCGTCGCCCTAATCGGAGTCAGCGGAGTCATTGCGTACGTCGGCGACATCGTCGGCCGCCGGATGGGGCGCAAGCGGCTGACGCTGTTCGGCATGAGGCCCCGGCACACCGCGATCGCCATCTCCGTCGTGGCGGGGATGTGCATCACGATCGTGACCCTGGCGGTCGCCATGGGCGTATCGACGGATGTCCGAGAGGGCTTCCTGCGCGTCGAGGAGATGCGGCGCAGGCAGGCCCAGCTCACTGCCGATCTCGACCGCCTGAGCCGCCGGCTCGCCACCACCGAGCAGTCGCGGGCGGCTGCCGAGAGAGAGCTTCAGCGGCGCCGATCCGAGCTCGATAAGGCCAGGCGGCAACTGCAGGCCGTCTCCGCGGAGCTGGCGGCCGAGAGGAAGGAACTGGGCCGCGTCTCGGCGGCCCGCGCGGAGGCGGAGGCCGAGGTGGCGCGGGCGACCCTGGCCTACCAGCGCGAGGCGGCGTGGGGAGACAAACTTCGCCTTCAGAACCAGAGCCTGCAGGCGGCCGTGGCCGGTGCCATCGTGGACCGTACGGCACCGGTGCTCTTCGGCGCGCAGCAGCCGTTGGCGGTTCGGCTCATGGAGGGTGGTCGGCCGACCTCGGAGATCCTGGCCGCGCTCAACTCGTTCGTCGAGGACATCGACGCCATGGTACGCGCGGCCGGCGCGCGCCCTGCCCGCGACCAGTCCTCGGCCGTCATCATCCGCAAGCCGGTCAGAGAGGGCGAGGACATCGCGTGGGCCACGAAGGAGCAGGTTCTGGAGGCTATCGCCGAGCGGCTGCGCGACGCGCAAGGGCCGATCATCGTGCGCGCGTTCTCGGTCTTCAACACCCATGCCGACGAGCCGGTGTATGTGGACTTCGAGCTGTTCCGGAACCAGCTGGTGTTCCGGCGCGGCGACAGCATCGCCGAGACTATCATCGATGGCCGGCTCTCGGAGCCGGCCATTCTGAGCGCCCTGGTCGGGTTGCTGCGCGATCAGGTCGGTGCCGCCGCCCGCGGCAAGAACGTGATGCCGCGCATCACCACCGCCGAGCCCTCTCTCTTCTCCGCTCCCCGGGGCGCGGTGGGCGAGATGAGCTTCGACGACCTCTTCGCGGTCGTGGGCAAGCTTCGCCAAACCGCGGGCCCGGCGCGCGTCCGCGCGGTCGCGGCAAGCGACACCTGGACGATTGGCCCGCTCGAGGTAGACCTGCTGGTGGAGCCGCTTCAGCTCGCCCGGGGCGGCTAGGGCACGCTCATCCGGCTCCAGCCGACCTGTCGCCTGCCTGTCCGGCCGCCCTCCCCTTTCCGGCCACAGTGTAAGGTCGCACCGGTCTGATGGGGTAAATAAGATGCGTTGCCGCCCGGCTGCGGCGGGAGGGAACGTGACACACCCAGGCGCTGGGCCCGGCCCAATCCTGTCGATCGACCCGGGGCGCGAGAAGTGCGGCCTTGCGGTGGTGCGCCAAGACGGATGCGTGCTCCACCGGGCCATCGTTGCCGCGGCGCAGATCGCGCCGACGGTGGCGGACCTTGCCGTGCGGTTCGATGTGTCCGCCGTGGTGATCGGAAACGGGACTGCGGCCCACGACGTCACCAGGGGTCTGGCCGCGGTTCACCTGCCGGTCACGCCGGTGCTGGTCGACGAGCGCCACTCAAGCGAGCAGGGCCGCCGACGCTACTTTCAGGAGAACCCGCCGCGCGGCTGGCGCCGCCTCCTTCCGGTGTCCCTCCAGACGCCGCCGCGGCCGTACGACGACTATGTCGCCGTTGTGCTGGCCGAGCGCTACCTTGCGCTCGGCCGTCAGTAGCGACCCGCGCGGGCTCAGGCGCCCTCGCCACCGCCCCCCGCCGCGCGCTTCTCCGCCGCCCTCAGAAACGGCGTGAAGAGCTCGATGGGGACGGGGAACAGGGTGGTCGAGTTGTTCTCCGACGCGACCTCAGACAGAGTCTGAAGGAACCGCAGTTGGAGCGCGATGGGCTGCTGGGCGATGATCTCACCCGCCTCCCGCAGCCTCTGGGCAGCCTGATACTCGCCCTCGGCGTTGATGATCTTCGCGCGCCTCTCCCGCTCGATCTCGGCCTGTCGCGCCATCGCGCGCTTCATCGTGTCCGGCAGGATCACGTCGCGGACCTCGACCAGCGACACCTTGATGCCCCAGGGCTCGGTCTGCTCGTCAATGATCTCCTGCAGTCGCCGGTTGATCCGGTCTCTCTCGGCCAGCAGTTCGTCCAGCTCCGACTGGCCGATGACGCTGCGCAGGGTCGTCTGCGCCAGCAGGTAGGTGGCCTTGTGGAAATTCTGCACCTTCACCACGGCATCGGACGGCGCCAGCACCCGGTAGTACACCACCGCGTCTACGGTGACCGGGACGTTGTCCTTGGTCATCATCTCCTGGCGCTGCACGTCGATGGTCTCGATGCGGGTGCTGATGCGCTCCATGCGGTCCACGACCGGGATCAGCAGGATGAGCCCGGGCCCCTTGACCGGGATAAGCCGCCCCAGCCGGAATATCACCGCGCGCTCGTACTCCCGCAGGATCCTCACCGCTGCCGCCAGCAGGATAATCACTGCCACCGGCACTGCAATCGCAATTGCAACCCCGTAACCGCCTCCGCTCACAGGTCCTTGCTCCTCTCCCTTAGCTTCTTCGCCGAATCACCCACCCTCGCAACGCCCCCGGCCCTCACCGACGCGTCTCTCCGCCGGCCGGCTCGTCCTGGCGGCGGACCAGCAGCGTCAGGCCGTCCTGCCCCAACACAACCACGGGCTCGCCCTCGGGTATGTTGCCGTCCGCCGACCTGGCCCGCCAGCGCTCTCCCTCCACGAACACCTCGCCGGTGGGAGTCAGCGCGCTCAGCGCCCTCCCTCGCTGGCCCACCATGCCCTCCAGCCCCGTCTGGACCTTCCTCATGTGCGCCCGGATCGCGGCCCCCACGACGAACAGGAAGAAGCCCACCATAAGCACCGTCAGCACAACAATGACCTGCCATGACACCCGAAGGGCCGGGGCCAGCGGCGTGTTCGTCAGCATCAGCGCGCCCATCACAAATGACACCACTCCTCCCACCGTAAGCACTCCGTGCGAGGGCACTTTCACCTCCGCCAGGAACAGCAGCATCGAGAAGAGGATCAGCCCTACGCCGGCGTAGTTGACCGGCAGGACCGCCATCGAGTAGAGGGCGAGAACCAGGCACAGACCGCCCACCACGCCCGGCAGGATCGAGCCGGGGTTCTGGAGCTCGAAGATCAGCCCCAGTCCCCCCAGCACCAGAAGCACCAGCAGGATGTTCGGATCCGACAGCACATGCAGGAACCGCTCCTTGACGCTGGCCGGAATCTCGACTACCGGCGCCCCATCGGTGCGCAGGGTGACTTTTCGACCACTGGGCAGGGAGACCTCCCGGCCGTCCACCTTGGCGAGCAGATCGTCGACATTGTCGGCGAGCAGGTCCACCACATGCAGTTCGACCGCCTTCCTGGCTCCGATGGCTACGCCCTCGCGCACCGCCCGCTCGGCCCACTCCGCGTTGCGGCCTCGGGTGTCCGCGATCACGCGAATGAGCTCGGCGAACGTGTTGACGACTTTGGCTCTCTCGGCGTCGGAGGACGACGGCGGCTTCTTCTCCCCCTCCCCCGGCTCGGGCACCGTGGGCAAGGGGATCATGTCGACCGGCGTGGCCGCGCCGATCGTGGTGGCGGGGTTCATGGCTGCGATGCTCGCGGCCAGGGTGATGAACGTGCCGGCCGACTGCGCGAAGCCTCCCGCCGGGTACACGTACACGATGGAGGGGATCGGCGCGTTCAGCAGATCCTCCACCATGTCCTTCATCGGCTGGCCCAGGCCGCCGGGGGTGTTCAGGAGGATCAGCAGGCACTGCGCGTCCATGCGCTGGGCCGCCTCAAGCGAGCGCTCCAGGTACTCGGCCGAGGGGACGTCGATGGTCCGCTCGATCCGGATCAGCGCGACGGGGCGTTTCTCGCCCGCCGCGGCGCGGGCCATCGCGCCCAGGGAGACCCCCGCCAAGGCCAGCGCGGCAAGCTGCCGCGCCAGCGCCCTCACGTCAGAACTCCAGCCGACGCGGGCGCATCCAGCTCGTCGTCTGCCAGCAAGGAAGCCCCTGCTCTGCATTGCCGAACTCCCCGGACGTCTCTCTGCCAGAGATCCCGTGCAGGCCGCGCACCAGAAGCGCCGCCAGCCCGAAGAGCGGGATTGCGGCCCACAGGGGCTCCTTCTCGAAAAGCTTCTCGGCCAGCGCGTATCCCACCCAGCCGCCACCGGCGGCCAGCCCGCCAAGCAGCTTCAGCACGTTGCGGGAGCGACGCCGCACGCGGAGGATCCCCGCCTCCTTCTGCTCGCCGCGCTCGACACACTCCAGGCACTGCTTCGCCATCGCCGGCCAATCCCCGCCCCGCGCCTCGCGGAGAAAGCCAAGTTCGATCCGGGCGTCGTCCCACTTGCCCTGCATACGCAGGCTGCAGCCGAGCATCGACCGAGCCGTGGCCCGCAGCCCGTGGTCGCCCGCCTGTCGCCTGAACAGCTCTTCCGCCCCCGCGTAATCGCGCAGGTGAAACCGGGCCGTCGCCAGCGCCAACTCGTAGCGCATGTCGCCGGGAAGCTCGTTCGCCGCGTTCTCCAGGGCCCACGCGGCCTTCCTGTTCGCCCGCGCGAACAGGTGGGCGATCCCCAGGTGCCACCAGGCCCGGGGATTGTGCGGGTCGGCCCTCACCGCGGCGGCAAACAGGCTGCGCGCGCTCTTCAGGCGGCCGATCACCAGGTAGCCCCGCCCCAGCTCAAGCAAGGCGTCGCCTCGGCGGCCGTACTCCCCGATGCCCTCCCGGTAGTCCGCCAACCGCGCGTGGTCCACATCCGCGAAGGATATCACGAAGTCCGTGTAAGGGTCGAGGATTGCATTCTTTGCTTTGTCGCGCGCGTCGCTCACCTGGCGCCAATACTGCTCGGTCCGGGCGTCGTACCGCATGGCCGGGTGCTCCCTGAGCAGGCCCAGCTCCCGCAGCTCCTGGCGCTCCTCCCAGGCTCGCTGCGGATCCACCGGCGTTTCCTCGACCTTCCTGGGCAGATCCACGCTTCGAATCTGCTCGAACCAGTCCAGCTTCTGCTTCCTCCCTCGCCGCTTCCGCTTCGGTTCCTTGGGCGCGGGGCGCATCCAGATATCGGTCACGAGCACCTCGCCCAACCCGGCCGGCAGCGGCCCGGTGAGCAGAGATCGCGCCTGGTCCAAGGGGACCGGAGGGGCCTCCTCCTCCCACTCGCCAAGGACTTCCTCAGGTGCGGCCTCGGGCGGCTGCTCTTCGGCAGTGCCCGCCGGCCAATCTGTCCGGGTCCTCTCAAGCTCGATCTGCGGCTCGCTCAAGCTGACTCACGCTCCACGATGTTCATCAGCGCCTTGACGACCTGTTCATCATACTTTACGCCGGCGTTCTGCGCCAGTTCCGCCAGCGCCTCTTCCTGCGACCGGGCGCGCCGATGAGGTCGGTCGGCGGTCATCGCCGCCATCACGTCGGCCACCGCCAGCACGCGGGCTCCGAAGGGGATCTCGTCCTCCATCAGTCCCTCGGGGTATCCGCTGCCATCCAGCCGCTCATGATGATAGCGCACAGCGGGCCTCACTGACCAGGGGAACTCGAGCGCGTCCAGTATCTGGGCGCCGACAAGCGGATGAGTGCGGATGATCTCGGTTTCCAGCTCCGTCAGCGGCCCCGGCTTGAGGAGAATCATGTCGCTTACGCTCACCCGCCCGATGTCGTGCAGCCGCGCGGCCATCCGGATGCTTGCCTGCACGTCCCGCGGACAGCCCATTTCCTTCGCGATCGCGGCCGCCAGCCGGGCCACCTGGTCGCAGTGTCCGCGCACGTAGCGATCGCGCGCTTCGACCGCGCGCACCAGGGCGCGCACTACGCCGTGGATCATCGACGCGGTCGGCGCCGCCGGCTCCGCGGCAACCTGGGCCTCGGTCGGCATGCGCTCCTCGCGCTCCCTCTCGCGAAGGAACCTGCGCACCGTGGCGTTGACCGGCCTCAGGCGGCCCCCCTCCGTCGTCGTGAGCCCGTCCACCTCGCGCCCGCCGCCGTCCAGCGCAGCCAGGGCGCTCTTCCGCTCCGGCTCGCGCAGCCGCTCCCACAGCATCCACAGCACCGGCTCCAGTTGCTCGTACACGCGCGAGCGCAGGTACACTCGGTCCTCTTCGCCCAGCGGCCCGGTTCTTGACTTGTGCTCGAACACCTCATACGCCGCGACCTGGAGGTAGTAGGGCCACCCGCCGCCCACTTCCAGCACAAGGTCCCGCTCGGGCGCGAGGTCCACGCCGGACTCGGCCGCCAGATCGGCGATGCGGGTCCATGCGACATCATCGGCGAGGGGCCTCAGCCGGACGACGGAGAAGACGTCGGCAAAAGGAGACCCGATCTCCCGGCCCGCGATCTCGAGTTCGTGGAGCGGACGATCGGTCGCCGCCACAAAGCATACCCCGGGCCGAGACGCGATATGGCGGAGCGCAGAGAAGAAGTTCAGGTCGAAGGCCGGGTTGAGGGCCGCCAGCTCCAACTCGTCAAGCAGATAGACCAGCTGCCGGCCCCTGCCCTCGATCTGGTCCAGCACGGCCTTGAGATCGAGGAACTCGAGGGCGCCGTGCATCCCCAGGCGGGGCCAGACCACTGTCACCGAGGCCCGGGCCTGCCGGATCGTCTCCTCCACCATGAGGTGAAAGAACTGCTCGGCGCTGAGTTTGCCGAGGCCTTCGAAGCTCAGGTACACGGCGCAAGTCCCCTCTGGCTTGCCGAGGGCGCCCGGACGGCTCAGGTGAAGCAGCAGGGACGTCTTGCCGGACTTCACGGGACCACGAAGGGAGCAGTTCTGACTGCCGGCCACGAGCCGCATCACCTCGCGCGTCTCGGCGGGGCGCGTAAAGTAAAACCGGGGGTCGCGGATCGGGCCGCGGTTGAAGAACGGATTGATCATGATCTGCCTCACATCATTCGAGTCTCACGCGTCAGCCATCGCCCGAGCAGTCCGATCGTGAGCCGCCGGCGGCCCGCCGCCCTCTCGACCAGCTCCGACGACGCCAGCGCGTCGAGGGCGGCGGCGAGCGTTGCTGAGCCGAGGCCGGTTGCGCGCGCGAGGTCCTCCTCGGCGAGCCCGCGGGGGGCGCGGGCAAGGGCGAGGAGCACCTGGCGCTCGTCGGGGCCGCTGCTGTCCCAGAGATAGCGCAGGTGGATCTCGCCGTGGCTCACCACGCGGTCGGCCGCGGCTTCGACCGTCGATCCCCGCACGGCCGCCTCGCCGGAGGCGACGCACTGCTCCACGATGTGGTATCCCAGGAGCTGAAGAAAGCAGGGGTGCCGGCCCGCGAGCAGCAAGGCGCGCTCCACCGCGGCGTCGTCGCAAGCGATGCCCAGGCGGCTCAGCGGCTCCCGCAGCACCGACTCTGCGGCCTGCGCGTCCAGACAGCCGATGCGGTGGTGGACGGCAAGGTTGAGCAGGAACGACCACTGCTCGCCCGCCACCGCCTCGAGCCGGTGGGTTCCACAGAGAACAAGGGAGAGATTCCCGCAATGCTGCACCAGGTGCCGAAGGCAGCCGAAGACCTCATCGCCCAGCCGCCCCGAGCGAACCTTCTCGCAGAGGTCGTCGAACTCGTCCAGCAGAAGAACGACTCGTCGGTCCGAATCAGCGACCGACTCGCATACCGCCTCGACCACACCAGAATCTCCCACCGCGTCCGCCAGCCAGCCGCCATATTCCCGGCCGCGCAGGCGCCGTTCCAGCTCCAGGAAGAACTGTTGGGTGTCGCCGACGAGCATGCCCTGCACGTCGACGAAGGCCGTGCGGTACTGCCGCCCCAGCCGCGCCTCAAGTCTTCTCAGCAGGCTGGTCTTCCCCGTGCGGCGCTGGCCAACGAGCACCACTACGGAGCCGGCTTCTCCGCTCTCGAGCGCGCGCTCAACAAAGGCCGCCTCGGCCGCGCGGCCGAAGAACATGGGGCTATCGGGCGCGAGCGGCTTGCCCACCACATACGGGTTCGCAACCTCCGGCATGGCGCCTGACCTGACGACGGGCACGGCGGCGGCCACCCGGACCGCGTGGTCGGCGCCGCGGCAGTGGAAGCGCACCTCGCCTGAAAGCCGAAGGCGTGCGCCGTCGGCAATCCCGACAGGGACGACAACCCGCGCCGCCTCCCCTGGCAGCAGGTCTTCCGCACCAAGCACGTGGTGCCCGTCGAACGCCACGCGGATGGCCTGGACGCTCAGTTGGCCGGCGTTCTCGATGTCGACAACGACCTCTGCCTCGGGTCCGCCGATGACGGCCGTCGAGGCCAGGCGAGCGCGGACGACGGGCAGGTCCTCGCGCCCGGGAGGAGCCTCCAGAACTGCAAGCCAGCTCTCCGCGACGCGGCGCACAAGCGAGCTGGCCACATCGCCCGGCCCGGCCCGCAGGGCCGCGTCGAGGATGGCCCGCGCACGGGCGAATCGGCGCTCCCGCTGCTCCGGCCGCCGCGCGCAAAGCCCGGCCCGCACCTCTTGCGCCGCGCGGACGAGGTGTCCGAGGGGCAGGCCCGCGCGAGAGACGCTGCCATCCACCTGGGCCGCCACGCAGGCTGCCTCGCAGGCCCCGGCGGAGGCGGCAAGCCAGCGGCAAGCATCTGCTTCGCGAACGGCGCCGCTGATGTCGAGCGCGATGGCGAGGTCGCCCAGAGCATCGGCAAGCACGTTCCCCTCCCCCATCCCGTGCACGAGCGCCCTTGCCACCTCCGATACTTCGACCGCGTGTGCTGCGCGCGCGATTTCGCCCAGGACGTCGGCCGCCGTGCCGCCCCCGGGAAGCCGCAGCAGAGCCGAGGCGGCCCGCGCTGGCTCGCGGTCGAGCGCGGCCGCGGCGGCCGCGCCAGCCGCCCGAGACGTGCCCGGATCCCCCATCATCTCGCAGATGCGGTCCCAGGCGGCCCCTTCCGGTCCTCTGGCCACGGCGCCCAACGCCGCGCAGGCCGCCTCCGCGACGCTGCGGTCCCGGTCACGGGAGAGCTGGAGGAGCAGCGCGGGATCCCCCCCACCGGCGGCCGCCAGGCCGGCCGCGGCCGCCGCGCGCACAGGCGCGTGAGCGTCGGAGCAGGCCGTCGCGAGCGTTTCCCAGGCGCCGATCCTTCCCAGGCCCCGCACGGCCGCGGCGCGGACTGCGACGGCGGGATCCGCGGCGAGCGTCCAGAGAGCGGCCGCGGCGGCCGGCTCGGCGCGCCTCGCGAGGGCCTCTGCGACGGCCGCCCGCACGTCTGCCGACCTATCGCTTGCGAGACGGGCAAGCGTTTTGCCGTCGGCAAGCTGAGGGACCTCGGCGACCCGCGCAGCTGCCTGCGCTCGAACCAGGGGGTCGTCGTCGCGGAGCAGTTGGTCCAGGTGCCGGCGCGCCGCGTGGCTGCCGGCGAGCGCCCATCTCGCGAGCGCCCCCGCTGCGGCGCCCCGTATCGCGGGTGAGCGGCTTTTCGTGCACAGATTTGCTACTCGCGCGCCCGCGGCGCGCGGCAGCTGCGCGATGGCGACCGCGGCCGCCATCAAACCGGTGGGGCCGGAGGCGGCTGCGGCGAGCAGCACCCGACGCCCCGCGCGCTTCCTGGCCGGGTACAGGGCAGCCGCTCCGAAAGCGGCCCCCGTGATCGCGTTCACGTCACCGCCCTCGACGGCGCGCTGCAGCCATCGCGCGGCAGCATCTGCCGCCGGCCCCCGCGCGGCCCCCAACGCGGCCGCGCTCGCCCTTCTCACGCGAGGGTCGGGATCGCCCAGACAAGCCCCCAGCTTGTCAACCGCTCGTTTCGAGCCCTGGGCAGCCGCCTCGCCCAGCCCGGCCACACCCGCCAGGCGGACATCGTCAACGTGTGACCCCAGCAGGGAGACAAGGGCCTCCAGCCCCTGTTCGCCAACGCGGCCCAGGGCCGCGGCAAGGTGCCCGGCGGCCGCGGGCTCCTCCCTCAGCAGATGCAGGACAAGGCCTGCATTCGCCCGCGCGAGCTCCTCGAAGCCCAGCACGGCCCGCTCGGCGGGAAGGGACAGCCGCGCGCTCGCCGCGTCGAGCAGGAAGCGCTGCGCCCATCCATCCACCGCAGCCCGGCGCCCCAGCGCCCTCAGAGCGGCGGCAGACCGCCCGGGGTCACTGTCTCGCGCCCCCCTCAGAAGAGCCTCTTCTTCGGCCCCGCGGGGGGCACCGAAGCTCTCAGGCAGTCGACTCACCCTGCGCCCCAGTGCGGATCACAGTCCGGATGAGGACGACTCTCGCATAAGTATACGCTTCCCTGCCCCCGTTCCCTCTTTGGCCGCCATTTCAGCCATCGGCTGCTCAAAGCTTCCGGCCTGTGGTCCGGCCGCGCGGTCCGTCTTGCCGCGGTGCCTGTGTTTGTGGTACAATCCGGGTGGCTGTTGTCCGGAGGAGCTAGGGGAGATGCGCGGCAGGTGTCTGGCCCTTGCCGGGCTCTTGCTCTTGAGCACGGGCGGCGTGCTGTGGGCAGGTCCCTTCAGCGAGGTGCCGAGCGGGGATTGGTCCTATGCGGCGTGTGCGCGCCTGAGCGGCATGGGGCTGCTGCCCCCCGAACGGGTGGGGGGCTTCTCGGGTAATCCTCAGCTCACGCGCTTCGAGTTCGGCATGGCCATTCTCGACCCATTGTCAGCCCTCGACGAGGCCGTCTCGGCCCTTGGGGGGGCGCGGGACCACACTTCGCTGCGCAATGCAGCGGCCCGGGCGCTGAGGCTGGACCCGCGGGCTTCGGAGAACGATGTCGCACAGGCCGCCAGAGACCTGCTTCGCCTGACCGAGGAGTTCTCCGACGTCCTGGCTTCTCTCACGTTTGACCCCAAGGCGGCCGTCTCCGCGCTGCGTGAGCTCGCTTCCGCGGAGGCGGTCCGCGAGTGGCGCGCCGAGGCGCTCTCCCGGCCCGTGGCGCCCCTGCCGACCATGTCCATGGCGCCGGGCGGCGACTCGCTGAGGATGCCTCTGGCCCATGGGACGCTCGCGTTGTCCATCGGGGGTGACGCTAGGTCGCCTGCTCTGATGAACTACTTCGCCCGGGCTTCGGCAGAGGCCCGCGCCAGCGAGGGCGAGGTGGATGGAATCGCCGAGCCGGCCCTGCGGGACCCCACCCTGTCGCGGCTGCGGACGGCCTATGAGTACGGCCTGGGGTCGGCGCTCACCCTGAGCCTTGCCTATGAGGAGATCGCGCGCCAGGGCCAGGGTCTGTCGCTGCTGGACGCCGCATCGCTGGCATCCCTCGGCATCGGCTACCGGCTGACCCCCTCGACCTCCCTCAAGCTGTCGTACTCCCTGTTGGAGTACGCCAACCACGTCTACGACACCCCGCCCGTCCGCGACCGCATGGCAGAGACAGCGGTCTCCATCGAGTTCTGATGCGCCCTGAGGATGGGCGCGAGGCGTTTCGTTCCCGGCCGGGTCTGGCCGCTTTGCTGCCCGCGGTGGGGCTCGCCGCCCTCGTCGCATCGCCGCTGGCCGGCGCGCCCCAGGGCGCCTTCTCCGTTCGCGCCGACAGCGTTGCGACCGATCTCACTGCGCAGCACGTCGAGGCCTCGGGAAACGCGGTCCTTTCCTACGACGGCATTGAACTCCACGCCGACCACATCCGCGCGGACCGCGCGAGCGGGCAGGTGGAGGCCTCCGGGCACATCACGCTTACGCAGGAGGGCCTCACCGTCACCGGCCGCGCGCTTGAGTACAACACGTACGCGCAGGAGGGCTCTCTGACGGAAGCACGCGCCCAGCAGGAGGGAGTCATCATAGGCGGCGAGAGGCTCGAGTTCTCGCCCCGCGAGGTCGTCGCCTATCAGGCCTACCTGACCACCTGCGACCGGCCGCGGCCAGATTACGAGTTCAGGGCCAGTCGCATTTCCCTGACCGCGCCCGAACCGGTGGCGCGGGGCCGTCGGCAGACCGCCCGGCTTTCCCTCGAACACGCAAGTTTCTACTTCTACGGCCGGCGCCTGTTCACGGTGCCCCGCTATTCCACCACGGTCGGCGAGATCAGCAAGCCCGGCGGGGCCCCGCTGCCGGTGTCCGGCTTCAGCCGCGACGACGGGCCATACGCTTCTCTCACCCACAACTACAGCAGCCCCGGGCGCCCCTTTTCCGCCGACCTTCTGTACCGGTATACGACCTACCGCGGCATACGCGGGCATGCGCTGCTGGTCGATCGCGCCGGCCCGGCCGAACTCATGTACGGGTATGTTCGGCGCGAGGACCCGACGGACCAGGAGCTGCGCCCGGACGCGTTCGACTCAAGCGTCGCAGACGTGCTTGTCGACCGCGCGCCGGAGTACGGGGTTCGGCTTCCGGCCCACGCGATTGGGCCTTCGCTCAGCATTGGGGCGGACGTGCTCTGGGGCGACTACTCGGAGCGGGTGCCGCACGACCCGATCGCGAGGGCCCGCGCCGACCGTACTCTGGTGAGCGTGACCGCAGACGTGGCGGCCTATCCGGTGAGCCCATCCCTTTCCATCAGTCACGCCGTAGGTTGGCGGCACACCTCGTACTCGACCGGCAGCGACCTTTCGATCCTTCTGGTCCGCCACACGGTCGACTTCCATCCGCGCCCGGAGGCCCGTCTTGCCCTCTCATACATCACCCGCGACGGCTCGGGGCAGACGCCCTTCCTGTTTGACGGCGTCGCCGCCGGCGAGGAGCTGCTGAGCGAGGTGGACTGGCGGCTGACGCGGCGGTGGAGAGTGCGCCTGGTAGACTTCTACGATCTTCAGAACCGCGAGACGCGAGATATGGTCGTGTCGGCCACCCGCACGGTGCACTGCCTGGATTACACTCTCGGCTGGCGCAAAGCCCGGGGCGCGTTTTTCGTGGCCGTCGGGCTGGCGCCCGCGGGGAGCGCAGAGGCGGCCCAAGGCCTGGCGGCGCGTCGCTGACCACTGCGCGGCTCGGGCCGCCATTTCCACGGGCCCACTGACGCGCTATAATGCGCCCGACGCTCCAGGAGATATCACCAGTGACCCCCAAGGAACGCGTACGCTCGGCCATCCGACACCGCGAGCCCGACATCGTGCCTGTGGGCGAGTGGATCATCGACTTCGAGCCGGCCTCCCTCGTCCTGGGGCGGCCGACGTTTCTGCGGGGAAAGGCCTTACTGGCCTACGCGCTGTGGGAGGGGCGGCGGGACGAAATCGTCGCGTCGATGAAGGTCGACATGGTGGAGCTGGTGCGCCGCCTCGACCTCGATATGCTGTGCGCCGATCTGACGTGGCCCCGCGACATCGCCTACGAGCCCCCCGAGCGGCTCGACGAGGAGACCTGGCGCGACCGGCACGGCAATGTGTTCCGGTACTCGGATTTGACGCGGGACCTCATGGTCTTGATCGAGGGTGACGCATCCTACGAGCCGCCGCGCCGCCCGCGGCCGGCCGATGGAGAGTTCCGGCCCGACCCCTCCGAGCTGGAGATCATCGAATACGTCATGCAGGAGCTGGGCCAGACGCACTTTCTGTTCACAGGAGGCGGAGACGCGCACCTTCCGGTCTACTCGGCGCACTGGGTGGAACGGCAGATGCTGCAGCTCGCGGACGATCCCGATCGGCTGGCGGAGGCTCACTTTGCGGGATACGCCTCTCTCGCGAAGCGCGTTCCCTTCTTCGCCCGGCTGGGCTTCGACGCGATGATCGTCGGGGACGATTACGGTTTCAACGACGGGCCGTTCATGTCGCGGGCGACGTTTCGGAGGGTGTTCTTTCCGGCGCTCCAACACATATGCCAGGTCTGCCACGACAACGGCATGTTCCTGATCTGCCACTCCTGTGGGAATCTGCGGCCGATACTGCCCGACATGATCGAGGCAGGGATCGACGTCTACCAGGCCATCCAGCCGATCGAAGACATCGCGGGCCTCAAGCGCGACTTCGGCCGAGATGTCTGCCTGTGGGGAGGGGTCAGCAATCACGACCTGATCGTCGCCGAGCCAGCGGAGATTCGGCGCCAGGCGGCCCGGGCGATCGAGACGTGCGCCCCGGGAGGGGGCTTCATCCTCGGCAGCAGCCACAGCATCAACGTGAGGACGCCGCTCGCCAACATCGTCGCGATGCTCGAGGCCGCCGGCCGGCATCCGCGCCCGGCCCGGCTGGCGGCTGCGGAAGGGCACTGAGTTGGCCGGCGACGAGTACGAGCTTGAGCGCAAGCGAATGGTGGAGCAGCAACTGCGGCGCCGCGGGATCTCCGACCCGCGGGTGCTGGCCGCGATGGAAAAGGTGCCCCGACACCGCTTCGTGCCAGAGCCGGAGCGAGCGGCGGCCTACGACGACCAGCCGCTTCCCATCGGGGAGGGGCAGACCATATCCCAGCCCTACATGGTGGCTCTCATGACCGAATCGCTCCACCTCACCGGCACCGAGCGCGTGCTCGAGATTGGCACCGGCTCCGGCTACCAGGCCGCGGTGCTGGCCGAGCTGTGCCGCTTCGTGTACACGATGGAGCGCTTCGCCGACCTCGCCGCGCGGGCGCGACAGGCGCTTGCCGATGCCGGATATGTCAACGTGGAGGTGATCGTCGGCGACGGGACCCTTGGATACCCGGAGGCGGCCCCCTACGAAGGCATCATCGTGACGGCCGCGGCCCCGCGGATTGCCGAGCCCTGGCTCGAGCAGCTTGCGGACGGCGGCCGCTTGGTGCTGCCGCTCGGCGATCGCTGGGGGCAGATGCTCACGGTGGTGACCAAGCGGGACGGCAAGGTCACCCAGGAGACCGTCTGCGGCTGCGTGTTCGTCCCCCTGGTTGGCGAGCACGGTTGGGACGCGGACTGACGCCGCGCGGGGGCTGCGCGGGTCGCTACTTCCCCAGATAGCCCAGACTCTCCAGGCGCTTGCGCAGCTGCTCCGTCATCTCCGGCCTCTGCTCTGGGCCGGCCGCTCGCTTGCTTGCGATGATGGCCGACTCGGCGGTCATCCGTTCCAGCCGGCTCCGCAGGTCCGCCGCCGCGCCCGCGGGCGCCAGATCCGTCCTTTCGAGTCGGTCAGTCCGCCTGTCATAGACCTCGAACGCGCTCGCGCGCGTCCCCTCATAGGGGTGATAGATGACCTTCAGGTCGTCGGTCGTAAGCGCCGTCTGCTCCCAGCCGTGGAGCACGCCCTCGGAGTAGACCCCGACCCCCCGCTCCCCGTTTCGCCGCGGCAGTGGCCGCTGCGCCTCGTCGCCTGTCGGGGGCTCTCCCGCTGCCTCCAGGAGCGTCGCGGCAAGGCTCGACAGTGCCACCGTCTGTCCGACGGTCCTATCGGCCGCCCACCCGCGCGGCCATTTCACGAGAAGCGGCACGCGCAGCAGCTCCTCGTGCATCGTATGCCCGTGCTCGAATCCACCGTGGTCGAATAGCTCCTCACCGTGGTCCGACGTCAGCACGATCAGCATGTCGTCGTAGTCCGGCCGCCTCCTGAGGCCGTCGAGGAGCTTCCCGACCCACGCATCCGCGTACCGCACTTCCTCCGCGTACATGCGTCGGCAGAAGTCCTGGTACCGCGTCTTCTGTTCGATTCGCTTGCTCTGCATGAAATCGTACCAGTAGGCGCGTCTCGTCCCCCACCATTCCTCGGGGTAGGCGGCGCGTACCTGGGCCGGAGTGGCGGGAGAATCGTAGGGTATGTGCGGGTCGAGGTAGTGCACCCACAGAAAGAACGGCTCCCGCCGGTTCAGCCTCAGCCAGGCCAGCGCCGCGCCTGTCACCCTCCGGGCGCGAGTGGACAACGAATCCGGGTCAGACTCGTCCTCGTTCCGAAAGGAATCGAACCCGCGCCGCCACCCCTTCTGGGCGGCCAGGAACGGATTCGTGAGCTCGGCGGCGGTAGCGTATCCTGCCGCCCGGAGTCGTTCGGAGACCAGCGGGACATCCGCAGGGAGCGTCGCCTGGTACGTGTACCATTCGTTCATCTGGGGCTCTGGAACCTTCAGGCCGCAGCGGGAGGGAGACAGCCCAGACAGCATCGCCCCGAACGAGGGCATCGTCCAGGGAGCACACGCGCAGGCGGCACTGTAGACGGTCGCCTCGCGGGCGAAAGCGTCCAGGTTCGGCGTCAGGCCACGGTCCCTGCCGTAGGCGCCGAGGTGGTCCGCGCGCAGCGCGTCGATGGTGATGAGAACGAGGTTGGGCCGCGTGTCGCCGACGGCCCGCCCCGGCGCGATTGCGCGGCACAGCAAGCCGCGGGGAACCAACAGTGTCATCCAGAGCAGCAGGGGCGCAGCCGCCGCCAGCGTCAGCGCCGCCCGGCCGAGCCGACGCCAACGCCGCGGTGCCTCGCCGAGGGGCCGGGCGCGCCGCGCCAAGACGACGCTCACCAGCGGCGACAGGGCCGCGCCGGCCACCCAGCCGATGGCGACGCGCCTGGCGACAAGCTCCCCGCTCAGCCGCAGCCAGGCCGTCGAGATTTCTGGCAGCGATGCAAGCAGACCGGCCGCGGCCCCTGCCGCGGCGGCGATTCGCAGCCCGCGCCAAGCTCGCCCCATGCCGCCCCTGCCTATCTCTGGCGCCGGCGCTGACGCGTCACTCCGGCCGGCCTGACAGCCGCGCTAGGCGGCCGGCCCTGCCGCGTCCCTTCCCCGCGCGCATGCTGTCACCCTCTTCGGGGAACAGGTGGTGCAATGTGACGGTCGGGGCGCGATGTGATACAATCGGGGCGAGCATCGGGCGACTCGCATTTTCCCAGCTTCCGTTCGAGATGACAGAACACGCGGCTCATGACATACTGGCGGGCCTCAACGAGCAGCAGCGCGAGGCGGTGGTGCAGGGCGACGGGCCGCTGCTCATCTTCGCAGGGGCAGGCAGCGGCAAGACGCGCGTGCTGACTCACCGCGTGGCGTTTCTGATCGAGCATCGGGGCGTGCCGCCGTTCAACATTCTGGCGGTGACCTTCACGAACAAGGCCGCGGGCGAGATGAAGGAGCGGCTCGAGCGCCTGCTTGGCCAGCGGTGCAGGGACCTGTGGGTGGGCACGTTCCACGCGATCTGCGCGCGGATTCTGCGGCGGGACGGCGAGCTCATCGGGGTGTCGCCGGACTTCGTCGTCTTTGACGAATCGGACCAGAGTGCGCTCATGAAGGATTGCCTGCGCGACCTGGACCTTGACCCCGAGCAGTTCTCCCCCTCGCGGCTGCTCAACGAGATCAGCCGCGCGAAGAACGAGCTTGTCGGGCCCCGCGATTACTTCAACTGGCGGGGCGCACGGCCCTACGACGAAATCGTCGCGCGGGTGTACGAGCTGTATCAGCGGCGCCTGGCCGACAACAAGGCGTGCGACTTCGACGATCTCATCAGCTATGTCGTCTGGCTTTTCGAGCGCCACCCGGACGTCCTGGAGAGGTATCAGCAGCGCTTCCGCCATGTGCTCGTCGACGAGTATCAGGACATCAACTTCGCCCAGTACCGATTCGTCAGCCAGCTGGCTTCGCGCTACCGCAACCTCACTGTGGTCGGCGACGACGACCAGGCGATCTACGGTTGGCGAGGCGCGGACATGCGCATCATCATGCGCTTCGACGAGGACTACCCCGACGCCAAGGTCATCAAGCTCGAGCGCAACTACCGCTCCACCCAGAACGTGCTGACCGCCGCCTGGGAGGTGATCCGGCGCAACAACACGCGGCGGGCGAAGCGGCTTTGGACAGACGCCGGGCCCGGCGAGAAGATCGTCGTGCATCGCGCAACCGACGAGCACTCGGAGGCCTTTTTCGTCGCGGACACGATCGAGCATCTGACCCTCCACGAGGGCCGCTCACACCAGGACTTCGCGGTGCTCTATCGGGTGAATGCCCAGTCCCGGGTGTTCGAGAAGGTGTTCGTCAGCCGCGGCATCCCCTATCGCATCGTAGGCGGGCTGCGGTTCTATGATCGCGCCGAGATCAAGGATCTGCTGGCCTACCTGCGCGTGATCCACAATCCTGCGGACTCGGTGAGTGTCAAGCGCATCATCAACACGCCACCCCGCGGCATCGGCGCCACGAGCCTCCAACGTCTGGAGCAGGCGGCCCTGGAGCGGGGGATGTCCCTGCTGGAGATCGCGCGGCACGCAGAGGCGATCCCCGAGCTCACGCCGCGCGCGCAGCACGCAATCGCGCAGTTCGCCAGTCTGATCGACAGCCTCCGCGCCGCAGCGCAGTCCGCGAGCCTGACGGAGCTCACCGAAGCAGTCATCGAGCGGTCCGGCTATCGTCTCTTCCTGGAGGAGGAGCGAACCGTGCGGGCGCGCGGTAAGCTGGAGAACGTGCGAGAGCTCCTGACCGCGACGCGGGAGTACGAGGAGGCCGCGGAGGAGCCGACCGTCGCTGGGTTCCTCGAGAACGTGGCCCTGCTAACGAGCGCCGACGAAGTCGAGGCCGGCCTGGATGCGGTCCCGCTCATGACGCTGCACAGCGCAAAGGGCCTGGAGTTCCCGATCGTGTTCATCGTCGGTCTGGAGGAAGGCCTTTTCCCGCTGATGCGGGCGACGGTGAGCGACAACCCGATGGAGCTGGAGGAGGAGCGCCGCTTGTGCTACGTCGGGCTCACGCGGGCAAAGGAACGGCTCTTCCTCAGCTCGGCCGAGTTCCGAACGATCTTCGGCGTGACCGCTCACACCATGGTCTCGCGGTTCATCGAGGACATCCCCGAGGAGCTGATCGAGCCCTACGGCCCCGCCTCGCCGCGGCAGATGACCTGGGAGACGGCCGACGTCACCCGCGCGGCGGCCCGCCAAACCCTGGCAGACGCCGGGGCCGATGAACGGCCCTTCCACGCCGGCGACCGGGTGCGCCACGCGACCTTCGGCGAGGGAATGGTCGTGGCCGTGAGCGGCGAGGGGGAGAAGATGACCGTTTCGGTCGCGTTTCCGGCGAAGGGCGTGAAGAAGCTGGACCCGCAGTACGCTGACCTCGAAAAGATCGTCGACCGCTGAACCGGGGTCGCCAGGAGAGCCACATGCGAGCTGAGGATATCAGGGAGCACTTCTTGTCGGTCGCGCCATGGGTCAACCGGGAGCAGACCGTAGACCGCCTTATTGTGGGCGACCCGAACACGGAGGTCTCCCGTGCCCTGGTGACGTGGATCAGCAGCTTCCGCGCCGTCAAGGAGGCGGTCGCCCGGGGCTGCCAGATGCTCATCACTCACGAGCCAACCTTCTGGGTGCACGCCCGGGAGGTCGAGACAGCGGAGGGCTGGGACCCCGACTCCCTCCGGGGCCGCCTCGCGCGGGAGAAGCGGACCTTCGTGGAGCAGCACCGCCTGGCGATCTTGCGCGTGCACGACACCTGGGACGGGATGCCGGACATCGGGATCCCATGGGCGTGGGCGCGCCACCTGGGGCTGGAGGGGACGCCGGCCGCTGTCAGCCAGGGCGCATACCAGCAGCGCTACGACATCCCTCCCCTACCCCTGGATGAGTTCGCCCGCCGCATCGCAGCCAGGACGGCCGCGCTGGGTGAGCCGGCCGTGCAGGTCATCGGCCGACCGGACCAGGTCGTCTCAAGGGTGGGAATAGGCACCGGATGCTACTGCAGCGTCGAGGTCTTCCAGCAGCTCGGCTGCGACGTGTCGGTGGTCTGCGATGACGGCGCGTGGTACTGGGCCGACCTCCAGCTTGCCGAGGACGCAGGGCACGCGGTGATTCGCGTGAACCACGGCACATCGGAGGAGCCCGGCATGGTGACGCTCGCGGCCTATGTGAACGATCACCTGCCCGGCGTGACGGCGGAGCACCTGCCGCACGGGGCGACGTTTCGATTGGTGGCAGAAGCGTAGCCGGTCGAACCGGCTCCAGACGACGCCGTCGGACCCCCGCGTGCGCCCAAAGCGTGACGCGCTGCAGACGATGGACGATGTCGCTTTCCAGGAACGAACAGCACAGCGGCCCCGCGCAACACGTTGTATGTCGCGCTCCGGGACGACGCCGTCACGGCCGGGTGGAACGGCAGGCCGCTTTTCGACGCAGTGCCGGTGAAGCACAGACAACAGGCGGAGACAGGCGGTGGGCCTCGGAGCAACCCACGAATCGCCGAACACCCGCCTGATCCTCCCGAATCTTGAGGTGCGGCACCTCACCCGGCCTCCGGGAGGCCGGCCGGCTGCCGACTGAGCGCCCGCGGCGCGGCCCTCAGTCGGCCTGGTCGAGGCGGAGCACTGCAGCCAGGGTGGCCTGGACGGCCATCCGGACATTGGGCATGTCCACGCGCTCGGGGATGTCCCCCGGCTCATGGTAGTCGGGGTACGTGCCGGTGGAGCCGTGGTTGGCCGCCGCCACCAGATAGCCGGCCTTGATGAACGATCCCTCGTCGTCGCCCGGCTGTTCCTTCCGCGCGATGGACTGGACCAGGCCGATGCGGTATGTCTCGTTCACCTCGGCCATCAGCTCAGCGAGCGGCAGCCCCTCGGGCGTCGTGTAATACGTGGCATTCGTACGTCTGCCCGCGTCGATGTCAGCCTGGGGCTTGGAGCCGATGCCGTCGACATTGTACACGGCGACGATGTTATCCCCCCGGGCCCGCGCGCCCTCAGCCGCCGTGACGCTTGTCCAGGGCCAGTGCTCCTCGTTGCAGAACAGAAACCACATCGACCTGCGCGAGGGATAGTCCGCCAGCACGCGGGCCATTTCCAGGGTGCCGGCCGTCCCGACTGCGTTGTCATAGGCGCCGGGCGAGTCGATCCAGCTCGGCGAGTCCTTGTGGGAGACCAGCACGATGATCTCGTCAGGCAAGACGCCTCCCCGCTTCTTGGCGTAGAGATTGTAGGCAGTGTACCAGGGATCGTCGGGATCGGGGGGCGAGTACCAGTGGTGGCGTGGTTTCGAGCGGTCGCAGCGGAAGGCCTGTACCCTGACGCCCTCGCGGGCGACGTCATAGCCGAACGTGCGCAGCTGGCCCTCGATGAAATCGTCGGCCTCGTGAAGAGTGCTCTTGTTCTGGCCCGGCCGCGTGTAGTTCAGCTTCCGGTAGGGCAGCGGGTCCTTCGACAGGTGGAACACGGTTCGCCTCAGCCGTTCCTGGTCGACGCGGGCGATCAGCGCGGCGATGATGTCTTCCGGCATCTGGCATCCTCCTGTGCGCCCCCGGCGCGTCGGGCATTGTTCGCCCGCGCAGCCGCGTTACCTGCTGCGCGGCCGCGCGCGCTTCTGCGGGAGGTTGTCGTTCGGCCGGCCCTCGCGTGGAACCGCCCCGACAGGAGTTCCGCCTTCGCAGCGGTAACCGAAACCCACAGGTAGAGCCAACCCGCTGACGGAGCGAAGTCTCATGTCCGATCCTGTGCCGAAGGCCGCTCGCGAGCGCGCGGCGCAGTTGCGCGAACAACTCAACTATCACAACTACCGCTACTACGTGCTGGACCAGCCGGAGATCAGCGACGCGGAGTACGACCGCCTGCTCCGGGAGCTCCAGGATCTCGAGGAGAGGTACCCCTCGCTTGTCACTCCGGACTCGCCCACCCAGCGCGTCGGGGCCCCGCCGCAGGAGGAGTTCGCAACCGTCCGACACCGCGTGCCGATGCTCAGCCTCGCGAACGCCTTCGACCGCAGCGAGCTCATCGCCTTCGATGAGCGGGTGAAGCGCTACCTGGGGCGGCCGCAGGACGAGGCGATAGATTACGTGTCGGAGCTGAAGGTGGACGGGCTGGCGGTATCGCTGACCTACGAGGACGGAGTTTTGGTGCGCGGTGCCACCCGGGGGGACGGCCTCACGGGAGAGGACGTGACCGCGAATCTGCGGACCATCCGCGCGATACCGCTGAGGATGCTCGTGCCGGAGCCGCCCTCGCTGCTGGAGGTTCGTGGGGAGGTCTATCTCGACCACCGCGAGTTCGCGCGCATCAACCGGGAGCGGGAGGAAGCGGGCGAGCCGCTGTTCGCGAACCCGCGCAACGCCGCCGCCGGCTCTGTGCGGCAGCTCGACCCCAGCGTCACAGCGAAGCGCCGCCTTGACATCATCGCCTACGGCATCGGGGCGGCGGAGGGCGTCTCATTCCAGCGCCAGAGCGAAGTTCTCGACTACCTCGACCGGGCGGGGTTCAAGGCCAGCCCGCAGCGCCGGCTCTGCCACGGCATCGAGGAGGCCGCGGCCTACTGTGACGAGTGGCAGGAGAAGCACAAGCAGCTCACCTTTGGCACCGACGGCGTCGTGGTGAAGGTCGACTCCCTGGCCTGGCAGGACGAGCTGGGACACGTGTCGCGCAGCCCCCGGTGGGCGATCGCGTACAAGTTCCCGGCCGAGGAGCAGACGACCGTGGTCAAGGACATCATCGTCTCGGTCGGGCGCACCGGCGCGCTCACGCCGGTGGCCGTGCTGGAGCCCGTGGTCATCTCGGGATCGACGGTTTCGATGGCCGGGCTGCACAACGAGGACGAGGTGGCCCGCAAGGACATCCGGATCGGCGACACGGTCGTCGTGCACAAGGCCGGCGAGGTGATTCCCGAGATCGTGAGCGTCGTGACGAGCAAGCGAACCGGCAAGGAGCGCAGGTTCGTCATGCCGGACAAGTGCCCGGTCTGCGGGGCCGACGCCGTCCGCGAGGAAGGCGAGGCGGTCCGTCGCTGCACGGGGATCGCATGTCCCGCGCAGGTGCTGGGCCGCATCGAGCACTTCTTCTCCCGGGGCGCGCTGAACGCCGAGGGCCTGGGGCCAAAGATCATCGCGCAGCTCCTGGAGCGCCACATGATCGCGGACCCGGCCGATGTCTACTTCCTTGGCAAGGACGACCTTCTCAAGCTTGACCGCATGGGAGACAAGCTCGCCCAGAACATCCTCGACGCGGTCGCCTCCACCAAGCGGCCGGCGCTAGACAGGCTCATCTACGGCCTGGGGATCCGGCACGTTGGCGACCACGTCGCGACTGTGCTGGCCCAACGGTTTGGCTCGCTGGAGCGGCTGGCGAACGCCAGCGAGGAGGAGCTGGCGCAGACGCCAGAGATCGGCCCGGTCATCGCAAAGTCGGTGGCGGTGTTCTTCCGGCAGGAGCAGACCAAGAAGCTCCTCAAGAAGCTTCGGCGAGCGGGCGTCGAGCCTGCGCCGGTCGAGACCCCGCCGTCGGGCGAGGGCCCTTTCACCGGCAAGACTGTCGTGTTCACCGGCACGCTCAGCATGGCGCGATCCCAGGCGGAGGAGCTGGTGCGCGCACAGGGAGGCCGCCCCGCCTCGAGCGTGAGCCGCAACACGGACTTCGTGGTGGTCGGCGAGTCGCCGGGGGCCAAGTACGAGCGGGCGCGGGAGTTGGGGGTGCGGGTGCTGACAGAGGAGGAATTCCTGCGCATGGTTGGGAAATCTGACTGAGGGAGCAGCTCATGCTAAGTCGCGACCAGAGGAAGGCCCTCCTCAAGATCGCCCGGGAGGCCGTCGAGGCAGCAGCCAAGGATATGCCGTACGGCCCCACCTATGATGACCCTGAGCTCGCGAAGCCGGGCGCGGCGTTCGTGACCCTGCGGCACCGGGGCGCCTTGCGCGGCTGCATCGGCACGATCCAGCCCAGGGAGCCGCTGGCCGAATGCGTGGCGAAGATGGCCCGCGCCGCCGCGCGCGAGGACTTTCGCTTCCCGCCGGTCCATCTCTCCGAGCTGCCGGATATCACGATCGAGATCTCGGTGCTCAACCCGCCGCAGCCAGTCTCCGACATCAACGAGATACAGGTGGGCAAACACGGCCTGATCGTCCAGCAAGGCAACCAGCGCGGACTGCTGCTGCCGCAGGTGCCCCTGGAGTGGGGCTGGGGGCGCGAGGAGTTTCTCCAGCAGACATGCCTGAAGGCCGGACTGCCGAGAGACGCCTGGCGGCGCGGCGCGCAGGTCTTCTGTTTCACGGCCGAGGTGTTTGGAGAGGAGGACGAGGAGGCTTGATGGACCGCGGTGCCGCACTCGAGCTGCTGAACTCTCACGTGAAGACGAAGAACCTGGTGAAGCACTGCCTTGCGACGGAGGCGGTGCTGGGTGCCCTGGCGGTCCGCCTCGGACAAGATGAGGAGGCTTGGCGCCTGGCGGGCCTGCTGCACGATGTGGACTACGACCAGACGGCCAATGACCCCGAGGCCCACGCGCGCGTCGGAGCCGGCATACTCCAGGAGGCGGGCCTGGCCCCCGAGATCACCCATGCGGTGCTCGCCCACGCCGACAAGGCCCCGCGGGAGTCGGCACTCGACAGGGCGCTGTGGTGCGTCGACCCGCTGACAGGGCTCATCGTCGCGGCCGCGTTGATCCGTCCGGAGAAGAAGCTGGGCGCGATCGATGCGCAGTTCGTCCTCAACCGCATGAAGGAGAAGTCCTTCGCGCGAGGGGCCAGCCGCGAGCAGATACGGGCGTGTGAGGCCGAGCTGGGGGTGCCGCTCGAGGAGTTCGTCGATATCGCCGTCAGGGCCATGCAGGGAATCAGCGACGAGCTCGGGCTGTGACCCACAGTGGCTCCCCTGAGAGCGGCGATGTGCTGGAGTGGACGGTTCACCTGGCCCGACGACGGCCGCGGCAGGCGGCGGCGGTTGTCGTCGTGATCCTGGCGGCCTCTCTGGTGGCCGGCCTTGGGTTCCGGAGCGCGCTTTTCGGTGCGCTTGCGGCCGTGCTGCTGGTCGCGTCGGTGAGCGACTACCTGCTGCCGGTGCACTATCGGCTCGATGGGGCAGGGGCCCGCGCGGCGGGCGTGATTCACCGTCGGCGGATGGGGTGGGAACAGGTGCGTCGCGCGGCGCGAGACTCCCTGGGCGTGAAGCTCAGTCCCCTCGGGCATCCGTCAAGATTGGAGGCGTACCGTGGTATATACCTGTGGTTCGCCGGAAACGAGTCCGAGGTGATGGCTGCCGTCGCCCGGCACGTCGGGCGCGGCGCGGGCGTCGGCGCACCGGAGCTGGCCGATGGAGACGTTTCACCACCTGCTTAGCTTCCTCCGCGGCCATCCCGAGTCGGACCCGGCGCGCGAGGCGCGGGAGGCGCGCAAGGACGCGATCATCGAGAAGCTCGCGCAAGCGATCGTCGCCCGGCGTCTCGAGGCGCCCGCCGCGCTCTTCCTGGAACTCAACCGCCCGCTCGGCTTCATCTACAGCCAGGCGGCCTTCTTCGCCCGGCCCTTCCTGAGCCTGCTTCTGCCGGCCGGCGAAGTTGAGGCCGCGGCCGAGGTGCTCGATGACCCCAGGGCCTTCGAGCGGCTGATCCAGCGGATCGGCGAGCTGAGCGAGGAAAAGCAGACGCGCTGATGGCTACGCTGGAGCACGCGAACTGGTTCATGCGAGGCCTGTTCGCCGCGATGAGCGCGATCATCGTGGCCAGCGTATTGCTTGCCCAGCGGGGCCGTGAGATGTTCATCCGCCGCATACCGGGACTCACGGCCATCGAGGAGGCCATCGGGCGCGCCACAGAGATGGGCCGGCCGATCCTGTTCTCGCCCGGCCTGGACGGAATCGGAATCATCACTCTGCAGGCCCTTGCCATTCTCGCGTACATCGTGCGCCTCGCGGCTGCGCAGGCAACGCGGCTGATCGTCGCCATCCGCGCCTCCGAGGTCTACCCCGTGGCCGAGGAGGTCGTCCGAGAGGCCTACGACGCGGCAGGTCGCCCCGAGGCCTACCGGCCGGAGGATATACGGTTCATCTCCGATGAGCAGTTCGCCTACGCGCTGGGCACGGTGGGCCTGATGGCGCGTGAGCGCGTGGCCACGAACTTTCTGTTCGGCGGGTTCTACGCCGAGGCCCTCATCCTCACCGAGAACGGCCGCGCCCTGGGGGCCGTCCAGGTGGCGGGCACGCCGGACCCGACCCAGATTCCGTTCTTCATCGCCACCTGCGACTACGTCGTGATCGGCGATGAGTTCTACGCGGCCAGCGCTTACCTGACCCGCGAGCCGACCCTCACGGGCAGCCTCGTCGGGCAGGACATCGTGAAGGGCATCCTGGTCGCCCTGGTGCTGCTGGGCGTGGGCATCGCGACGTACCTGGGAGGGGCCGCCAACGAAGCGCACAACCTCCTGTGGCAGGCCCTCGCGAGGGGCAGCCAGTGATGTCCCGCCTCTTCGCACCCGCGCCGACCCCGCGGCTGCTCGCAGCCTACCTGGTCATCGGGCTTGTGGGCAGCGTGATCCTGATTTACCTCTTGCATCGCGGGCTCGGGCCGCGCGGCCGCCGCTGGCTCATCGCCGTCGTCACCTTCGTGGCCGGGCTCTTCTACGGCCTCGAGTTCTACTATCCCGTCCACAACCGCAAGAACTTCCTCACCGACTGGATTGAGCCCGTCAGCGTGATGATCGCGGTGATCGGCGCGTTCACGGTCGGCCTGGGGATCTACAGCCTGTGCCAGGTCCACGGTCGCAATGTCGCGCGCCGCCGGCCGGGGTGGCCCAACAGCCTCGCCTTCTTCGTCGCTTTTCTTGCCATGCTGGTCTTCGGGCTCTGGTCGCACTACACCCCGGTGGGCGAGCCGGCGCCGAAAGTCCTGCCGTGGCAGAACGGCGTTTACGAGGTCCTCTTCAACGGCCTCTTCGCTCCCCTGCAGACGGCGACGTTCTCCCTGCTTGCCTTTTACATCGCGTCCGCCGCCTACCGCGCGTTCCGCATGCGCACCGCGGAGGCCGCGCTCATGATGATCGCCGCTTTCATCGTCATGCTCGGACAGGTGCCTGTCGGCGCGTGGATCACCAGCGGCATCCCCCTCACCTCCCCGTGGGCCTTCTTCCGGCTGGAGACGCTTGGCGAGTGGATCCTGAACTGGCTGAACATGCCTGCGCAGCGCGGCATCGTCTTCGGCATCGCCGTCGGGGCGCTCGCCATGTCGCTGCGCGTGTGGCTCAGCCTGGAGCGCGGCACCTTCTTCTCGGAGCAGCGCTGAAGTGACCCAGGCCCCGCCGCACGGCTTCTGGCAGCGCATGCAGCAGATCCCGCGCTACTACATCTATGCTCTGCTGGCCGGCGTCGTGATCTGGCAGCTTCTGTTCCCCATCCGCCTGCCCATCGCACCAAGTCGGGCCACGCTAGGGGTGCGCGATGCGATCCGCAACGTCCCCGAAGACAAGATCGTCATCATCAGTGTGGACTGGGATGCAAGCACCCAGCCGGAGACTGGGCCGCAGACGCAGGCGATCATTGAGGCCTGCTTCCAGCTCAAGAAGCGCTTTGCCATCATGAACCTCGCGGCCCCCATGGGAGTGAAGCTCGCGAACGACATCGCGCTTCGCGTGGCAAGGCGGTACAACGCCAAATACGGTGTGGACTGGTGCAACTGGGGCTACAAGGTCGGCCAGGGCAACTTCCTCATGGCCGTGGCCAAGAACATCCCCAAGGCCGTCGCGACGGACTTCTACAACAAGCCCGTCTCCGAGCTGCCGATGATGCGGGGCGTCGAGAACATCAGCAGCATCGGGCTGGTCGTGGAGGTGACCGGCCTCGCCGGCATGACGGAGCTGTGGCTCGGGCTGATCCAGGGGCCGTATGGGACCCCCTTCGCCTCCGCATACACCGCGGTCATGGCCCCCGGCTACTACCCATATCTCGACTCCGGGCAGATGAAGGGGATGCTGGTCGGGGCGAAGGGCGCGGCCGAGATGGAGACCCTCGTCAACCGGCCAGGCTCCGCGGTCGCCATCATGAACGTGCAGTCGTGGGCCCATCTGCTGATCATCGTTCTCATCGTCATCGGCAACGTCGCGTACTTCATGGGCCGCCGGCGGCCCGGGGAGGGCCGCCGGTGAACCCCCAGCTCTGGATCCTCTCGGCGGGCGCGATCGCGACCGTCCTTCGGGGGCTCACCGCGGCGCTGAGGGATCCCCAGCTCTGGATCCTCTGGGCGGGCGCGATCGCGACGCTGGGCGTGTACACCATTCTGTACCGGGAGAACCCTGTCTCCCGTTTCTTCGAGCACATCTTTGTCGGCCTGAGCGCCGGATACCTGCTCGTGGCCACGTGGGCGTTCAACCTCGAGGGCAGATGGTGGGACCCCATGATTCACGAGCGCCGGTGGTACTGGATCTTCGCGCCGGTCGTCGGCTTCCTCTTCTACTTCATCTACAGCCGACGGTTGAGCTGGCTCGCGCGGCTGGTGATGGGCCTGTTCTTCGGCGCCGGCGCAGGCACGTTCTTCCGCGAGTTCTTCCCCCTGTACTCGCCGCAGCTCTACGCGTCGTTCAAGCCGCTCCGACCCGATGCCCAGGTCGGGTGGGCCGCCGTCATCCTCCACAACTGGCTGTTCGTCATTGTGCTCTTGACCGTCCTCAGCTACTTCTTCTTCGCCCTCCCGCACGAGGGCCGGGCGGGGCGCAACCTGGGGCGCGCGGCACTCCTGGGGCGCTGGTTCATGATGATCGCCTTCGGTGCCATGTTCGGCAACACGGTCATGGCCCGCATCTCCCTTTTCATCGGCCGCATGCGGTTTCTGCTGAAAGACTGGCTCGGCTCCTTCATCCCCTGGCTCGCCCATCGCGGCATGTGACGCGCGGCGACTGGCCCTTCGTGCTATCATAGTCGCGGCATGCACACCCACACCGCATCGGTCATCACGCTGGGCTGCAAGGTGAACCAGTGTGACGGCGCGGAGATCGCCGCGGCCCTCGCCGCGCGGGGGCACCGCCTGGTCGGACGCGGCCGCCGGGCCGACACATATGTTGTTAATACCTGCACGGTCACCGCGACCGCGGACGCCAAGGCGCGAAAGCTGATCCGTCGGCTGGCGCGTCGTTCTCCGGGCTCGCAGATCATCGTCACGGGCTGCCTGGCTCAGCGTGACCCCGCCTCGCTTGCGGCGCTGAGCGGCGTCACGGCCGTTGTGCCAAATTCCCAGAAAGCGAATCTGGTCGACCTCATCTCCCCGCCCGGCGACCCCGCCGCGACAGGGCAGCTCGCCTCGCCAGGCAGCAGAATCCGGGCGTTCCTGAAGGTCCAGGACGGCTGCGATCACCGGTGCGCCTACTGCGCCGTGCCCAGCGCCCGCGGGCAGCCTATCAGCAAGCCGCTGTCGCAGGCCGCGGCCGAGGTGGAGCGGCTCGCCTCGGCGGGGGCCCCCGAGGTGGTTCTGTGCGGCATCAGGCTCGGAGCCTACGGACGAGACAGACAAGGCGAGACGCTCGCAGGGCTGCTGCGCAGACTCCGCTCCGTTAGCTCCCTGCGGCTGCGACTGAGTTCGCTGGAGCCCATGGACATCACAGACGAGCTGATCGCCGAGATGGCCGATCACCCGACGCTGTGCCGACATGTGCACCTGCCCCTTCAGTCCGGGGACGACAGCGTGCTCGCAGCCATGAACCGCACCTACACCGCGGCCGACTTCCGGCGGCTGACAGCGGCGCTGCGCTCCATCTGGCCCGAGGTGGCCCTCAGCACCGACGTCATTGCCGGCTTCCCCGGCGAGACTGATGAGCAGTTCGCCCGAACCTGCGCGTTCGTGCGGGAAGTCGGTTTCTCGCGGCTGCACGTGTTCCCGTACTCGCCCAGGCCGGGCACACCGGCGGCCAACCGCCCTCCTGTGCCCCCGCACGTCAAGCGCGAGCGGGTGCAGCGCCTCCTCGACATCGCCGGAGAACTGGCTCGGCAAGCGGCGGCCGGCTGGATCGGGCGGCCCGTCGAGGTCCTTCTCGAGCGCCAGACTGGCAACGGCTTCCTGGCAGGCTGGACCGAGCACTACCTCCCGATTCGGTGCCGGGGGCCGCGGGAGTGGATCGGGCGCCGCGTGTCCCTGAGGCCCGACAGCGCGACGGGGGCTCAGCTACTCTGCGAGGCGCAAGGCGCGGCGGACGTCGCCTGAGTCGCCGTCTCCACCCCCCGGAGGCGCTTGTGAACTCCTGGGCCTCGATGCGGAACATGGGTGTAGGCGTGGCGGCGAGTCTCACCATGCTTCCGCGAGCGAGCGCAGAGAAGAGAACGCGCCAGGTGCTCGAAGGGGAGCCCGCTGGCGGCTCAGTCAGGCTCCTTGTCGCACCTGCCGCGCGGCGCGGCGAGGTCGGGCCCCGCCTGTTCGTTCCCTGCGCTGTTGTCTTCGCGGCCGCGCTGGCCCTGCGCCTCGCCTACGCGTACACCATGCCCGTGCGCATCTCGGCCGATGCCGCCTATTACATGAGCGTCGCCGAGAACCTGTACCGCGGGCGCGGCCTGGTCGTGGACTACGTCTGGAACTACCTTGCCCCGCCGGGGGTGCCGGCCGGCCTCCCCGTTCCCAGCAACGGCTACTGGATGCCGCTGACGTCGTTCGTGATCGCCGGCGCGTTTGGGGCCGCCGGCTCCACGGCCCCGCGAGTCGCCCAGGCGCCGTTCCTGGCTCTGGGGGCGCTGCTGTGCGCGATCACCGCGTGGATCGCAGGGCTCCTTTTTCGCAGCCGCGCCGCGGCTCTTGCGGCGGGCGCGATGGCGGTAATCTCATTTCAGCTCGTCGGCGTATCCCTGTTCCCGGATCACTTCAACCTGGCGGCCTGCCTTGTCAACCTCGCGCTGTTGGCCTTCTGGGCGGCCTGGTGGCGTGACCCGCGCCTCGTCGTGCCTCCCGGCTCGGGGGGCGATGAGTGCCGCCGATGGTGGCGCGTGACCGCCCTGGCCTGCCTGGGCGGCCTCAGCGGGGGGCTGGCTTACCTCACGCGCAGCGATGGGGCCCTCGTCCTCGTTGTCGGGCTGGTCCCTTCGCTTGCGCTCCTGCGCGCGGGCCGGGCGAGGCTTGCGCTGGGACAGGCGGCCGCCGCGATGGGCGCGGCAGGGGCTGTGGTGTGCCCCTGGCTGGTTCGGCAGAAGCTCACGTTCGGCACCTTTTGGGGTGCCGGCCCGCTGCGCACGGCCTTTTTGACGGACTACAACGACCTGTTCCGCGTCGATCTGTCTCGGCTGACCCTCCCGGCCTACCTCAAGGCCAACCAGGTCGTGACCTGGGGGTTCAAGGGCTACGTGCTCATGAGGGAGCTTCGGCTCCTCGGGGCGGTGCTGGGCCTTGCGGGGCTGCTGGCCCTGTGCGCGCTTCGGCACCGCGACCTCCGCCGACGCGCGTCTCCCTGGCTCATCTACGGCGCCCTTGCGGTGCTTGTGCCCGCCCTGCTTTTCCCGTATCCCACCATCAAGGGCGGGTTCTGGCACCTCCTCCCGGGCCTGTGCCCAATCGCTTTCTCACTCGCCGGCGGCGAGGCCGTCGAGCTTCTGCGCCGCGCGAAGCCGCAGGAACGGTCGGCGCGCCGCGCCCTCGGCATCGCCGCTCTCGCGCTGAGCTTCGTGTATCTTGGCGCCTGGTGGGCCGCCGCGCCCGGAGACGTTCGCCGCGGCGCGCCTGCCCTCTACCCCGTCGAATCCCGAGCGGCCTTGAGGAAGCTGGATCCGCCGCCGACGGCAGTACTCACAGACGACTCCTGGGGCCTGTACCATGTCGCGCGCGTGCCCTGCGCGCAGTTTCCCAGCGATGGAGCAGAAGCGGCGCTGTTGGTCGCCGACAGGCTGGGGGCCGACTACCTGGTTACCCTGGCGGACGCCCCACAGCGCATACCCGCGATGTCCCAGATCCTCGGCCATCCCAGATTCCGGCCCGTCGCCCGTCACCCCACCCCCGGCCCCGCGCTGTTGATCTACCGCATTTTGCCCCCGCCAGGCGAGGCGTCTCAGGCCCCCTCCGAAAGGAGCCTGAGGATGTCCCAGTAGGCGCCCCGGTAGCCGGCCGCGATCGCCTGCACCAGCCTGTCGTTGTCGCTGTAGTTGTAGGCGTCGGTGCCGGCGTCCGCGGTCGGAAAGAAGAACCTGCGGTCCCCGCCCACAAGCCCGGCCACATAGCTCTCTGCGTCTTCACCCAGATCGGCGGAGAGATAGAACACCGGCTTGCGAAGGCCCGGGTTTTCGTGAACAGCCCCCCGGAGGCTGCGGTTCTCTGCCATGGGGCCTTCGGCTGCGACCCGCCGGCTCAGCTCGGTGCCGGCGTAGATCCGTATCCCGAGCGAAACGCCGACCCGGCAGGGCGAGATCTGTTTCATCGCCTCGATGGTCTCCGCAACGCTGGTCCGCGTCTCTCCCGGGCCGCCCAGCAGCAGGTCGTACATAAACACGAGGCCCGCGGCCCGACATGCATGTGCGGTGAGCTGGATGTCCTCGAGGGTGAAGTCCCTGCCCAGCGAGGCCAGCATGGCGTCACAGGCGCTATCCACGCCGAAGTTGACGCCCACGCACCCGGCGCGGCGCATGGCCTTCGCGAGCGCGCACGTGAATCCCGCGGGGGTCGCGTAGGTGTACCACCGGGCGCGCTCCCCGATGCCGCGGCGGATAAGCTCCTCGCAGACCGCGTGCGCGTGTTCGACGGGAACGTTGAACTCGCTGTCACAGAGATGAAAATGGTCCACGCCGCGGCCCAGCAGAACCTCGAACTCGTCGGCGACCTGTGCAGGCGCGCGCGGCCTCACACGCCGTCCCTTCCCGAGGGGATCAGCGCAGTAGATGCAGCCCCGGTCACAGCCGCGCTTGGTCTCGATCCCTGCCTGTCCGCCCTCCGCGAAGTAGCGCTCGTTATCCACAAGCCGACGCTCTCTGCGCGGAAGGTCGTCCAGCGGCCCCGACCAGGGCGCGTTGCGCCTGGGGACCCCGTCTTCCCACCACACAAGCCCGGGGACGCGGTTGGGTGAGGCGCCCGTGCATACGGCGTCAGCAAGCATCGCCAGCGGCATCTCGCCATCTCCCGCAATGCCAAAGTCCGCGCCGGTGGCCTCCAGCACGGCCTCGGGGCACACCGAGAAGCCGCTGCCCCCAATCACCACGGGGACATCGGTGTAGCGCCGGATGGCAGCGATCAGCTCGGCGAATCCGGGGACGAAGTCCCGCGCGCTCGCCATGTAGCAGTCATCGGTGTTGCGGAGGGTTACGCCCACGAGCGCCGGCTCTCGCTCCCCCAGGGCACGCTGGACGGCGGCCTCCACGTCGCGCTCGAAGCAGAGGTCGAGCAGCCGCACCTCCAGGCCCCTGGACCGGAGGACGTCGGCCGCGTAATCGAGCCCCAGGGGCGCCACCGCAGGGCGCAGCCGGTTCGAGTTGACCAGAAGTACTTCAGCCATGTCGTCCCGCGCCGGACGCGCCGGCCCGGCCGTAACAGTACGTTCACAGAACATTTCGACAAAATTCCGCTGAACCCCCGGAACCTTTTGCCCGCAGCTGCGTCTAATAATGCGACTCAGGAGCCGGAGACAAGGGCGAGGCGCTGTAGAGGATCCAATAGCAGCGTGGTGTATGTCGCCGCTCGCAGTCAGACCGGTTCCGAGGTGAGTAAGCCGCCCTCCCTCCTACGCCAGGGGGATAAGGTGCCCCGAGGAACCCCCGCCGTCCTCGGGGCACCGCCGCGTGTCGGCGGCGGACTCTGGGGATTTGTGGGCTGCGACCTGAAGACTGAGGGAAAACTGCCATGAGAAGGTTCGCGCTGCTTGTCGTTGTGCCGCTGCTGCCGCTGGCGCTGGCCAGCGGCCCAGCCCCCGCGGCCCGGGGGCCCGGGCAGAACGTCCTAAGGCTGGTGAACTGCGACCTGGGCGGCCCAGAAGGCGCTCTCGCCGCGGCCAAGTACGACCTGGTCAGGTCTCTGCTGGTGTACCTGCAGGCCGACGTTGCCGTGCTTCACAACGCCCGCCTGCCGTCAGTGGTCTCCAGCTCGATGTCGTCGGCAACACACTCCCTGGCCCGTTCTCTGGGGATGTATTCCGCGTACTCCTATCTTGATCCCGGAAGTGACACGCGGCCGGGCGCTGGCAGCGCGTTGTTGTCCCGGCCGCGCCTCCGGGTGCCCGAGGAGCAGGTTGACGTCACGCCGGGGCTGGCATACCTGGTTGTCGACGCGTACGCCGGGGCTTCGCCGATCACGGTGGTGGCGCTCCACGCGACCTCCAACGAGGCCACGAGGGCTGCGGCAGAGCGCGTCAGCGCGCTGGTGCGCTCGGCGCCCCGGGGCCGACAGGTGGTCTGCGCCTCCTGGGATCCCGGACTCAGCCCCGAAGCCGCGGTCGCCGCCTGGAGCAAGGCCGGGCTTGTGGACGCGTTCGCAGCCGCGCGCTCGGAGGCAGCGGCCACCTACCCTGCGGGATCGCCAAAGCAGCGGCTCACCTACGTCTTCGTGTCCCCCGCCCTGCGCCCGGCAGTGCTGTCGGCCCGTGTCATCGGCGACGCCCGGGCGCGCAAGATCGGAGACC
>Ga0123519_10000571_pt1 | contig 64581 bp, 73 predicted proteins | sample YelNatPaOPRAMG02_FD_87396 | JGI IMG/M metagenome (GOLD analysis project Ga0123519, IMG submission 87396) | Hot spring microbial communities from Yellowstone National Park - Yellowstone National Park OP-RAMG-02 (version 2) | ecosystem: Environmental > Aquatic > Thermal springs > Hot (42-90C) ...
AATTGCAGGAATGGGCGCAGCAACTATCTGTGCTGTGGCAGGGGTTCTCGGATGTCGAGGCGGTCGCATCCAAGACGCCACGAATTGCGCTATCGGATTATATTCTCCAGATGCGCACGATTAGACGGGAGATAGCGGCTCTCGAAGCCGAAGCGCCAGAGTGCGCGCTGGAGGCTCAAGACGCGCTTGTAGTCGGCGTAGACGCCACAATCGCGGCATATGAGGCGTTCCTGGCCGAGCGTCCAGATGCGGAAGTCCGCGAGCTAACACAGAAGGCGGTGGAGGCGCTGCAAACCGCTAAGACGGAATTGGACAAACTTGTACCGCTTAAGTCCAGCTCAGACCAAGTCTTTTAGCACTGAAAGGGGGCGGATGGTTCGATGTCCGAGGTAGGGCCGCAGGGCTTTCGGGCACACGCGGGTTCGATTCCCGCCGCCTCCAACTTTCTAGACCCCCTACACTCTCTTTTCTCATAGGAGCTTCGGCTCATTTGCTTTCCGCCAGACTATTTCCACACGTGGCACTTTGGCCAGCATTCTGCCTGTGCCTTTCAAGTCATTCTTGCGAGTTGGGGCAGCTGCTTTGCAAAATGTCTTGATTTCGCGACGCTCCCAACCTGCTTCTTCCAGAGGCTTGTAGACTGGATGGTCATATCCTGATAGAACAGCTGAGCCCTGAATTTGCAATAGGATTTCCACGAGCTTCTGGTGGTGACCGATATCTGCTTCATGGTGGTACTTATTCGCATCCTTACGAGTTTCTGGAACATAAGGAGGGTCAATGTAAAAGACTGTCTGTGGTGTATCCCAGTACTGAATCACCTCCAGGGCGTCTCTGCATTCAAGGTTCACCCGCGATAAGCGGTCATGCCATCTCCGCAAGAAAGTCTTTCGCGCGCGCCATCTTAACGATGCCTGAGTGCTGGGAACTGTAAGTGCACGACTCCACCTCCCTGGTGCTACCTGATGCAAATCTGCTGAGATAGATTGGTTCGTAACAGTATAAAACGCCCAGGCTCTTTCGACAGGGTCCGCGCTTTCTAATAGCTCAATAGCCCTTTTGAACTCAGCGCGTGAGTATGGTGTCCAAAAAATTCGATGGCAAAACTGGTCAAAGGTCTCAGGGTTCTGTAAGACCCGAAAGACGTTTATTACTCGTTCATCCAAGTCATTAAGCACGACTATTGGATAAGTTTCTCGCAGGTGCCAGAAAATCGATGCTGCCCCACAGTACGGCTCTACATAGATTTTTCCAGGCGGGAGCAGAGGAATAATATGTTGTGCTAGATGGGTCTTTCCGCCGTAATAGTTGAATGGTTGCATAAACCTTTTGCTCCCTGGGTTATGCTCCAACCACCATTCCAGTTCGCCTGTGATAGTTGACATATAAGCTCAACCTAACCTATCTGTCCATATTTTACAACACCTGTAAGCCCTTGTCAAGAGTACTAACTTCTCTCAAAGAAATTGCTTGACAAATGGGGAGAGGCGTGATATGATATTGCCAAACTCTGATTGAGGTATAGCCCAGAACGGAGGAAGTTAGCTATGGCGGGTGAAGGACAAGGTGCCTTGTCAGGTCAAAAGGACTCGGTTTCAGGTCATCGACCAGTTATGCCGGGCTGGATAACAGTTAACCAGGCCGCTGCTTTAGTGGGCTATGTGCCAGCTTATATCCGCTTGCTAGCAAAGAAAGGCCGTATCCCAGCCTACAAAGTGCAACATGATTGGTTGGTATACCAAGATGCGCTGGTTGCATATAAGGCACGAGTGCATGGTCAAAGTGAACCGAAGCGCTGGGTTACATTTCGAGTGAGTACTGAGATGTTAAAAGCTTTCAACGCGCTTGCAAAGAGCCTCAATTGTACCCGAAGCGAACTGCTGCGTAAGCTATTAGAAGCAGCGATTACTGACTCAGAGCTGAAAAGACTTCTTGACAACAGGTTGGGAGCTGAGATTGCACCATAAGGTCAGATATCTATTTTAACTTGCAAAAACGACAAATGGCACGCCTACGTTCCCCTATCCACTGGCTAGGTGGCAAGACCCGCCTAGCATCCAAGATAGTAGAAATCATTGATGAGATTCCGCACCGAGTTTACTGTGAACCCTTCGGTGGTGGTGCATCCGTCCTCCTCGCGAAGAGGCCTAGCAAGGTCGAGGTTTATAACGACATTGACAGCGGGCTAGTCAACTTTTTCCGTGTGCTAGCTGACCCAGTGCTTTTTGAGAGGTTCTACGAGCTGGTTTCGACATTCCCGTTCTCGCGTGAGCTGTACTCGGAGTACTTCGAGACATGGGCGGAACAGGAGGACCCTGCCATAATGGCAGCGCAATGGTTCTACATTGCGAGACAGTCATTTGGTGGAAAACTGAAAAGATATAATTGGGCAGTTTCTGTTAGAGTGAATCACTCATTACGTAGATGGCGACGGCCAATTGCCCAATTGCCTGAAATCCATCAACGTCTGCTGTCTGTCGCGATTGAACATGTAGACTGGCGGCATGCAATCGAGCTTTACGATTCAGACGAGACGTTGTTCTATTTAGACCCTCCCTATCTGCCTGAGACGAGGAAAGAAGGTCTCGGCGCTTCGTATGCTCATGAACTATCACGTGAAGACCATGAAGAACTACTGCAAATCCTGGCTTACAAGATTAAGGGCTCGTTTGCAATTAGTGGTTATGAGAATGAACTATACGATAGTATTCTGCTTCCCATCGGTTGTAAGAAGTACAAATGGGAAATCACCTGTGATTTTACACCTCGAACTAGAAGCATGGGCACACGAGGCAGGAAGATAGGGCAAATGCAAGAGCATAGACGCGCCGAATGTCTCTGGGTTCTTGGACGAGGAACTGGGCAGTTGAAGTTACCACTGGAGACAGTAGAGAGATGACTGGAGAAACCGAAGTAACCGTGGGAAGTCTGCTTAAGCTAGTTCAGGCTCTCACTGCCTGCTTCACGCTCAAGCAAGCGAAGCTAAATGAGATGGATAGAGCGACAGCATTCTATCTGCTTTTCCGTTTGATATTTGGTATGCAAGCTAAGATGGGCCAGGTTGAGGAGCTTACGAGGAGTTTGAGTATTCAACTGAGTGAGTTGCTAAACGGCTTAGTAGATTGCAGGGGTGGCATAGTTCATATCCTAACCTTTGACAGGCGACCTGCTGAAGCTTACAAGAAGCTGATAGAACAGGCGAAGGCTAATGGCTTAGGAAGCCTTGCGCAGGTTGACCAAGTGCACCTTGTCCTTTATCTATGGCGGAAGAAAGAGATACCGATTCTCGCAAACCTGCTGGCCCGAAGTGGCTTCCTGGATGAAGAACACCCGTTCTGGTGGCTAATGCAAGCATTCCTGGAAGTTGAGAGGATTTGCTCAGGCGCTAATCTGCTAGCAACCGAACCAACCGCACTTGCTCAGTTCATCGCAAATAGGCGTGGTCTAGCGAAGGAGGCAAATAGGACAAACACCACGGGCTATGTCCAGGAGAAACTTATTTGACTAGCTAGCGGGTTGAAGAATGGATGAGACGTATTGGTTGTTCATTAAGCCACTCGATGATGTTTTGCCTGAACGGCTTATCAACCTCCGAGCGGTCAAATGCGTTACAATCACACCAGACGCAATCGTGATAGATGAGATTAGCCTACCTCTCAATCGGATAAAAATCGAGCTGCTTGAGGAGAGAGTTGTACCGGAAGTCCTTGCGAGGATACCAAACTCACAATGACAACCTTTCTTGTGTTTATCTGTATTGGGCTGGTCATTGCAGTTTCTATACTGGCAAGCAAACTTTCCGCCTTGAAGCGAGAGCTTTCCCTCTTCCAGCAAGCCGCTGAAGCGAAAGCAGAACAGCGCAGCCTGGAGCTCCTTGCGCAGTGGAAAGAGAGAGAACTTCAGGCCGTCCGTCAGGAGGCCAGCCTTCTCGCAACCTCCCGCGCTAAACAACTCGCCCAGGAATGGGTCTCCCGTATGGAACAACGGACCCGCCAAGATGCCATCAAACGCTCAGCCCACGTCGTCATGGGCAAAGTCACCGAACACCTCATGCCATTCCTCCCTGAGTTCCCCTATAACCCTAAAGACGCCCGCTTCCTCGGCAGCCCCGTCGACCTCATCGTCTTCAACGGCCTCTCCGACGGAAACCTCCAAGAAGTCATCTTCATCGAAGTCAAAACCGGAAACTCCGAACTCTCCACCCGCGAACGACAACTCCGTAACATCATCCAACTCCGTAAGGTCAAATGGGCCGAAATCAGACGGAGTCCACCTGAGCCACCACACATAACTGAATAAGAGCCCGTACCCCTATCTAGCTCTAAACTACCCCGCCTGGTTTGCCCTGAACTGGTCTAGTGGCTGAGTGTTGAAATTGGGGTGTAGATAGGGTTGGGAGTTTCCCTATTACTGATTTTTTCTCCTTTCCGAAACTTTTCTCTTTTTTTAGTCAAAGGCTACACGAAAGCGCTGATAGCCGAACCGAGTGCCGAACCGAGTACCGAACCGATAGCCGAACCGAGTGCCGAAAGCCGATGTTGGCATGTGCGCGTGTGTGTGATTTTCGATGTTGGAGCGCATGTGCGCGTGCGTGTATGGCAAGTGTGCGCTGAGCGATTGGTGTGTGTTGTGTACTGATTGTGAGTGTGCGTGTTCGAGTGGCGAGTGCGTGTGCGTGGCGTATGCGCTGATTGCAGGTGTGCGTTCGCGTGGTGTGCGTGCTGACTTGTTGGTGTGTGTACGCGTGACGGTTTTTGTGAATTGGAGAGCGTGTGTGCGCGTGCGTGCGTGCGTGAGTACCGATTGCCGATGTTGGTGTGCGTTTGGTGGTTTTACTACTGGTAGGTGCTAGCGTGGTAGGTGTATAAAAATTGATACGTGATGTGACAAATTTGGTACGCTCTACCTATTGACAAACTTGGAAAACTGTAGTAAAACGTTGGTAAAACTTAGGGAGGAACGTGAGATGGCTAAAAGAACTATCACGCTAAGAGGCATACCATTCACACGCAAGGTTGGATGGAGAGGCGACGAAGTGCATGTCAAACCAACGAGTCCCACAGAGGGCGTCATCAGTTGGTCAAACTGCAAGAAGATGCCAGCAGGAACAAAGGTAAAACTCCCAGGATGGTATGAGATATATGATGAATATATATGGGACGAGCCGATTATCTTCAAGACGCAGGAAGTAACCGTCCGCGAGTTATTCTACCAGTTTCTGTTGTTGGAGTGGGACATTGCTGAGACACCTGTAAATCGTTTTGGGCAGACATTAGTGCCTCCAAAGGCTTTGAAGAGACTTGAGGAGTTTGAGGAAGACTAAAAGTGTTGCGCCAAAGCCGGTACTGGCTGTGTACCGGCGCGGCGCTTTTTCGTTTTTTCAATGCCCGTAAGGGCATTACCGGTACGGCCAGAGCGCGGTAGCCGCGCCGGTAAAGATAGTAAAGGCCGCGCGAAAAGGAGGTTTGTGATGCAAAGCATGGTGTTTTTGCGGGAGACCCCGTACAACCGTCATGGTTGCACGGGGAGAACAGTGGCAGTTAGGCCACTCACTGCCACTGTCGGAGTCGTAGTATGGGTGGGAGTGCCCTGCTACATCTGTGAAGAAAAGCAGGACGCACCCCCGATTCCACCAATCGGGACAATCGTAGAACTACCCGATTGGGGGGTAGTCAAGAGGTGCTGGGAGGGCGAGATAGAGGGAGAGGATGTTTTATGCTCACTAAATGGAGAGCAAGTACCCCTCTCCTCCATACTCACGAAGGAGCCCCTAACCTGGGCGACTGCCGCGCTAATGTGCGGCAAGTCGCACAACATGAGTCTCATCCGGAATGTGTTCCTTCCGGATGGAATCGAAGCCGGGCCGGACTGCACACTGGTCTGGCCTAGCAAATTGGTGGTAATCTACCGGGACCCACTGCGGGACCTGGTAGAAGATTTTATCTCACACAGAGTTGGGTTCGCCGCCCTGCGGCGAGCGTTGGAGGGGGTGTATTAGCCTTCATTTTTTCGCCCTAGCCGTTTGCCGGTGGGCGGCTAGGCATGATAGATAACACCGGTTGCTACCAGCGCGCTGGCCTAAACCAGCGCGCTTTTTATTTTGGTAATGCCCGTTAGGGCACTAAAAAACAAACATATAAAAAGGAGGTATACGAAAATGGCCATTATAACTCTCAAGTCTGGGCAGTGGCGTTATCACAGCACTGTGGTAATCATCGAGACCACGAGTGCTACAGAGGGGACTATGATAGGGGGCGCGACATGTTCGGGCGGCCTTGTTTGCACTGAAAAAAGTCCCATTCCAGTTGGGACGCGCGTCCGCTTGCCAAATTGGGACAGCGTGTATGTCCCTGGCAAGCGAGGGTGGATGGAAAGCACAAAGGTCAGGTATAATGGTGGGCGAAAAATAACACTAAAAACGCTTCGCAAGTTGTCGCCGGTGTTAGACTGGTGGGTTGCCAGCGCCACTGTTGACCTGGCCGGCAACACATTGATTCAAGTAAATAGTTTGGAGCGCCTTGCCGGTGCGTAAGTGCCGGCAAGAGACGCCCTTTTATTTTCTGAAAGGAGGTTACTGCGATGGGTGAGGGAAAAAAAGTGTATATTGTCTATACGAGTCCTGTCCGCATGACGGTTACGGCTTGGTGATTTATATTGACGCACTAAGCCGTGATGTCGGTTACGTGATGGGAGGCGGCAGTTGCAGAGTTTGTTCAGATGGCCGCGCGCCGGTTTTGAATGGAACGATTGTGCAACTGCCGGACTGGGCAGATGTTTTGCGGGGGGAGTTTTGTCAGGACCCGCGGACTGGGCGGGTGGTGCGGGTAACTGACCTTTCTGCAAAGGTGCGTCTGACCTGGGAGGTGGCGGTATACCGGTGTGGTGGAGGCACATTAGTACGGCCACGTGATTTGCGGGTATTGTACCGTGATGCGTGGCGTGATTTTATAGACGATTACTTTGAGCATTGGGGTAGCAAACCGTGTCAAAGCGGTGGTAGGCGCAGGAAAAAGTGAAAGATTTGGTGTATATAAAGGAGGATGTTGCGATGCGCAAGCGGGAAGTTTGTAAAAAAGTGCGGGAATTGGATAGGGCGGGGGCAAGTGCTTTGGTGATATACCGGTGCTTGTTTCCGCGGGACAGTGTACCGGATTACCAACATATTTTGAAAGCCGGTACGCTGTATTATCAGTATGGTGGCGCTGACAGAGAGTTATGGCAAGATTTTGTTAGGCTTGCCGTGGAAGCGGGTTGGAAAGGAGGCCAGTGATGCGTGACGATATGTTAGCGGGACTGATGCCGTTTGTTGGGTTTTTAGGGCTCATTATCTTTTTACTCATCCTGGTTGCAGCGGGTTGGTTGCAACCGGACTTAGGCTGGGTCTATCACTTACTTGGGAGGTAAAAAATGGAGCGCACTGTGGTTGTAAAACAGGCTATCGCCATAGCAGTGCAGGCCGATGTGCCGGTATTGCTATGGGGTGGGGTCGGCGAGGGAAAGTCCTCGTTTGCACGGCAATTGGCCGCGCAGTTAGGTTGGGGGATTGTTACGGTTGTCGGGCAACTGCGGCAACCGACAGACTTCCTCGGTATTCCTTTTCCTCAGGAGCTTCCTGGTGGCCGGCTTGGCACGGTATATGCCGTGCCGGACATTGTGCTGGAGTTGGAGCGGATTGCGGAGGCCGGCCAAGTCCCTCTACTGTTCCTAGATGAGATAACCTTCCAGGATGAGTTGTTGCAAGCCGCGATGTTTCGCCTTGTCCTGGAGCGGGTGGCCGGCAATTACCCGCTTCCAGCGGGGACGCGTGTATTGGCCGCCGCGAACCCGCCAGGGGTTGGTGGGTCACGCGCGTTGTCGCCGCAATTGGCTAACCGGTTCTGCCACGTTGAGTGGCAATCGTCGGCTAGCGATTATATCAAGGCATTGCGGACGGGGCAATGGGAATTCCGGTTGCGTCTGTTGCCGGATGATTGGAAGGCGCGTATTCCGGAGGCCGCTGGCAAGATGGCGGACTTCCTGGAAGCGCAACCGGCGGAGGGCGCTGGGATAGGCGCGTACAAGCCGGAGGAGGGGTGCTGGGCGTTTCCGACTCCTCGGACGCGCGATATGGCGGTGCGCTTGCTCGCGGCTTGCGAGGCAGCGGGCGCGCCGTTAGCGGTACGCGATGTATTAGGCGAGGGTTGCGTAGGTGCGCATGAGTGGCAGCGTTTTGCGCAATTTTTGCGTCAACGAGGCCATAAGCCGCAAGATTACCTAAGCGGCAAGGCGCAATTGCCCCAAGATAGCCTATTGTTGCCGGATGTCCTAAGTCGCATTGAGGCGCATGTGCGGGACAATCCGGAGAAAGATGTTTTTTTGGCGGCCTTGCGTCTGATTTCGCAGTTAGTGGAACATCCTGACCTGGCCGTGCCGTTTGTGCGCAATGTTCGTGACGCCATACCTGACCAAGCGGCAATCGCGGCTTGGTTACGGGACGCGCCGGATGTTGCTGATTTGATTCGGCAGTTACTGCAGCGGACGGCGGGAGGTGACTAATGGACGAGGCAATGGTAAAACTTCGGCAGGCAAAGGCCGTATTGCTTCGGACGGGCAATGCGGCCTGGTTGGAAAGATTGCTTGTGCCTGCTCCGCTGATTGAGAGCGACGCTTGCCCAACGCTGAGTGTGGATATGCATGGGCGGGTGTATTTCAATCGGGAGTATGTGTTAGAGCGGAGTATGGGCGAATTAGTGGCCATTCTGTGCCACGAGATGGAGCACCTAAGGAGGCTACACTTTGCGCGTGCGCCATATGGCGCGCAAAGTGACGGCGGCGTTTTCCAGCGCTGGAACGTATGCGCTGATGCAGAGATAAACGATGATTTGGAGTTGTGGTTTCGGTACAGTCCGGACATTACGTTGCCAGCAGGCCGGATAACGCCACAAGGGTTAGGGCTTGCACCTGGCCTAACGGCGGAGGAGTATTTTAGACAATTGCCGGCGGGACAGACGCTGCCGGACTGTGGGACAGGTGGCTCGGCGAGTGACGGGGTGCAACGGGCTTGGGAGTTAGGCGCGCCGGATGAGGAGCACCCTGGCCTAACAGAGCGGGAGATTCGGGAAGTGGTCAAGGAAGCCGCTTCCAAAGTGCCTCCTGGGCGTCGAAGCGCGCAAGGCGCTGGCCGTGAAAGCCGCAGCGAGTTACGGCAATTTGGGGACGTTGACGACGCACGTTGGGTGCAATTGGTGGTAACAGAATTGCGCCGTGAGTTGCGGCTAGGGACAAGTAGGTATGACATGATGCGGCCCAACCGGCGCTTGATGGGTGTTACGCGTGCTGTTTTGCCGGAGGTGGTACGGGACAGACGGCGCGCGTTGGTAATTGTTTTAGATGTTTCGGGCTCGATGTCTGAAAGCGAGCTCGCCATTGCCGAATCTATCGCAAAGCAAGCCGTAAACGATTATCGGGACGTTTGGTTTGTGGCTTGCGATGCGGATGTGAAAGCGAGCGTGAAAGTTACGCGGGGCGCTGATATTCGGCAATGGGCGATTGGCGGGGGTGGGACTAACCTAAACCCTGGCCTGGTGGAAGCGGTACGTTACCAACCTGATGTGGTATTGCTGATAACGGACGGCGATGTGGGTAAGCCGTATATCGAGAGCAATCCTGGCACGTATGACCTGATAGCGGTATTGACCAAGCCTGGTAGGGGGACTGCTCCCGATTGGGCAAAGCGCGTGATAAGGAGGTAAAACGTGAACAGATGGTGTGAGAGTTGCAAGATTGATAACTTCCTGGAATGCCCATTACTTTTGCTAGCGTCAAACAGTCCGGCGACTGTTTTATATACGCTCAATGACCGGTTGTGGGTTGAGCGGTTGGGTGATGATTGCCCACGCGGGCTTTGGCCAAGTAGAGAGTGGCGCACTGACTATCTCACAACGGTAGCGGTATCTATTGTGCTGCCATTATTGCAACCATGCCCCGATTGCCCCTTACCTGACAATTACGAATCGTTCTATCAATCACGGGTAATGGCGATGTTGGACTTAGTGCGGGTGCATAAGTCTCCTGAGAGCATTGCGTTTGTGGGGTACTACGACCATGCGCTACAGATTACGGACTCGCTGGAATGGACGCCATATCATACTTGGGACAGTAAGCGGGTGTTTTGGCAATTGCACGGTGACCTGTGGCTTACGCCGGTTTGCATACCTGATTATGCGCGCCGAATTCAGGTCAATGTTGACGCACGTGATGGAAGGGGTTGGGTTGAAGGTATAAAGTGGCAGTTTCGTGACCATGACCTACTGTGTGACTTGGTTATCGCGCGGGCGTATAGGAAGTTGCCGGACGAAGGTGTGATTTGGATGGTGTGAGATGGACGATTTATTTGACTTGCTAGATGATGGGTTTGGCAACGAGGCACTGTGCGAGGGGTGTAAGGCAACGAGTCCTCTTGATTGTGCGCGGCTTGTGCTTTCACAACCGGTTGACCATTTGTGGAAGGAGATATACGCTGTTGACGATTATCTCAACAGTTTCACCCTGCGCCGCTGTGACGTGATGCGGGAGACGTGCAAAGTGCGGGTTGGCGATATTTTATGTCGTTTACGGCCTTGTCCGGATTGTTCCGTCTCGGATGGTGTTTCGGCTTTCCGGATTTCAGAGTTGCAGGCGCTGTTGGAGTTTTCGCGCTGGCAGAAAGGAGCGGCAAAGCCTGGCTTCCTTGACCATATGCTTGAGGTAACAGTGTCTATCAATTGGGATATAACTAACCTTTCGTTTTGGTATGTCAACATAAAGATAGAGTATAGGGTTTGCTGTAATGGGCGCACAAAGGAGGAAGGGCACACACTGGCAGGCCGGACAGGTATAGATGGGTTTCCGATTAGCCGCATTCAGAGGTATATGCAAAGTTTTCCGCAATTTCCTGGAAAACAGCGCTTCGTTGATATGGTAGTAGCGAAAGCAGAGGAGACGATTCCACCTGAGTTGTTGATACTATCTATTTAGGAGGTGTAAGATGGCAATCTGTGATGGATGCAAAGCCGAGGAGGCGTTTGACTGTTCACTTTTGCAATTGGAGTCGAAGGGAACGTATCATCTGTCGGATATGATTACATGTCGGGTCAACCGGCGCTGTCCCAAAGGTATTTTTCCGTCTGGGGTGCGTAAACTTGAGTTTCCGGCGCAGGCACTGATAAAAAGATTGCAACCGTGCCCTGTTTGCGGCGATATGGTGGCGGACAACCTAACGGAGTTTAGGTTGTCAACATTACAGATAGGGCTTGAGACGGCTAGGGCGCTGCCATTGCGCCTAGACCGCCATACGCCAGGGGTATTTGACCATGTGCTGATTGCGCAATCGTGCTTGCAATGGAGGCCGATTGGCTTACATGGCGGGCGGATGACAGCGTATGTGTTGGATGGCTATATTCGGCTATGGCCGTTCTGCAGGGCGGACGTCCAAGTTCGCGTTGGCTTTTGGCTTACGTTTCAGGAGGGTTGGGAGAGGATAATCAGGAAAGTGTACGACCATGCGCCGGCCTTCGCTGGGTTAGCGGTTCGGTTTGCCAAACAAGCGATGCAAGATATAGGCGATGCGGCAGTCCTGATTTATGCGCTATAGGAGGCAAGTGTGTACTGTACAGTATGCTCAAAGCGCTGTCCTAGACCGACAGAGTTAGAGATAGGGGGCTTTTACAAGCAAGGCGCGATGATTGCTTTCGGGTCATGTTGTTATGTTATCAAGCGCCGCTTGGTTCGGTGGGAGTATTTGACTGGCCTGTTTGTGAGGTGCGGGGCTTGCTTGGAGGCCGCTCAGAGGCCGCGCCTTTCGGCCTGGTTTGAGGATGCCCCGTTTAGGCCGCTGATTGATACGATTTATGGGCCGCGACAACGGGGTTATCTTTCCCACCGTTTTGAGTTTGAGATTCTTGAGAAAAGGCATGGGGCTTATTATTTATCGGCCAGACAGGTATGTACAGGCCGCACCTGGGAGTACATGTTTGGAGTGTCTGAGCCGCGACCGTTGGAGGTAGAGCGATTGCTGTTGGCCTATGACTGTCCTGAGTGGCTTGCTGAGGGGCTTGTCAAGCGATATTTTGACAGCGGAGAGCGTTTGATATGGCTTATCTAGGAGGTTTCGATGCGAAAAGAGTGTAAGGGGTGCAAGGATTTGCAATGTCCTGGCCTGCTATTGTTTTATGAGGCTAAGCAGTTGGAGAGCGGGTTAGTTGAGTGTACAGGCAACCTGTTTGTTGCCCCTAGCAATCGCTGTGCGTTGTTCAGCAAGGACGTCCTTAGACTTCCAGATGTTATGGCCAGGATTGAGCGGTGTCCCGATTGTGAACAGGCGATTGAGGCCGGCGATTTTTGGTGGGACGAAGCACCGTTTCCGACGTATATGGTGCAGATTCTCCAGCGTCCTGGTTGCCGTGGGTTTTATTCACACAGGTTTCAGATTTTGGTGGGCTGCTCAAGGGCTGAGTTTGACGGGCCAAATGGTCAGAGGATAAGTTGTGTGTTGCTTGAGGTGGTGTTCAGGCGGGTGTGCGATAGGCAGACAAAGGGTAGCCGGTTTGAGGTTTTACGGCTCGCTGAGCTGCCGCCGTTGCTCAAGCGGGAGTTTCCAGGGCCGCTGTACGAGTTGATATGTCAGAGGTGTTTAGACCGGCCTGAGTTGGCTATTGCGATGATTTAGGAGGCTAAGATGGTAATCGAACAGAGCGATGGGCGTTTCACAGTGATAGATGAGAGTGACCAAGAGGTGATTGTGTCTGACCTTAGGCTTGAGACGGGCGCTAGGCTCCTTGATACGCTGGTGAATGCCCCGATTAGCGATTTGTACAGGCCGCGCGGCGAAGTGCGCAAGCGCCTGGTTGACTTGATAGTCCAGGAGCCGGTTGGGGTAGCCTGTACTAACTGGTTGGTCAGGGATGCGGTTTGTGAGGCCGGCCGTACACTTTTCACCTGTCCCTTTGTGGAGTTTAGGACGACTAGCACTGACCTTCTAACTGGGTCTGGAGTGAAGCTTGACCTCATCGGTGGCTGGGGCAAGTGTGTTACCGCCACCATTAGGGAAGACGTGCCTTGTATCAAGCGTAGCGTGCCATGTAACACAATCCACAAGGGGTGGATACTGCCGCGCTCGCTTATCACCGTTCTGCTGAGCAGAACAGTTGCATGTCCAGCCTGTGCGCGGGCCACGAAGGGCTTTGAGCTCACGCCGCTTTTCCTAAAGGAGATTTTTGCAACACATTTTGCGTTTCCTTCGGGATTTCTCTCCGCGCCAGACCCTGAGCAGGCCAAGCAACTGGTTCTGGCGGTTCGGCACAAGATGCGGTTTACTCGTATTCGCATGATGGAAGCAGGCGGGCAACAACATATAGTGGGCAGGCTTACGCCGGCCTGTGGGCGTAAGTTGCCGGTCGGGAAGCCAATTCCCGTGGGCTGTCCAGGGCCAGGTGATTACTCCTACTACTGGGCAGCGGTAAGCCTACAACACTTGGAGAACATATCTCCTCTCGAAAAGGTTCTGCTGGATGAGGCTGGGCTTGGGATATTTATGGTGTAAGGGCTGCGGTAGATATGTTTTACATTCCGCTTGATATGGGTTCGGCCAGGCTGCTCGCTGCGATTGCTCTGGTAGTGGATGCGGGCAAGAGTTTTCGCACCGCTTCCCTCAGGTCAGCCGCGAACGCTTCCCGCTTGTTGTCGGGCACATACTGGGCCGCGACCTGCCCGACTGCCTGTAGCACTAGACCTACTACTCCAACGTGGATGTACATATGCTTGGATGTCTCCAAGTCTTGTAGTCGCGTTGCCAGCTCCCCGATTGATTTTGCGAGGGTGGTGAGGTCGCGGTTCTCACCTTCCAGTGCCATCTCGAAAAAGCGCGAGCGAAGCACCGCCAGTTCGTATCGAAGGTTCATGAGCTCCTCATCATTCTGGAGCATGCGCATCACTAAGGCCCGTAACTGTGGGTCGAGCAAGTATATGAGGGGTGGGTATCTGCTTTCGCCGGCCAACACCTTCCCCTCGTGGAATTTGCAAGGGCCTACTCCTGGATGTTTCGTGCCCCAACCGGCGGGCTTGAGACATGGCTTTCCTACAAGGTTTTTGGCGCCACAGCGGGGCATGAAATCCCGTCTGAACCTAGTCTTTTCCCCTACGTCTTCCATTGCCATCCCTAGTTTATCCCTCTACTATCCCGTGATGATACCCTACATTACCCATTTCGTCAAGTTTGGGGAGGTAATATGAGGATTTATGTTCAGCGAGAGTTGCATATGGTGAGGGCTGGCATACGGGAGATGTTGCCGGAGCACAAGGTTGTGGATACGCCAGGACAGGCAGACGTGTTGGTGTTATCGGCTGAGGCTTATGTGCCACAGGAGAAGCCGACGCTTCTCTTTTGTGCTGGCAAGTTTCCGGCCTTGGTTGGCGCTGAAGTATGTGGAATTATCCAACCCACGACGACGGCTGAGGAACTTCGCTGTATGCTCAAGGGGAAGCTGGACCCAGCGCTTGCTCTGGCGAAGTCGCTGTCCGCTAGGATTGCGATGTTATGTAAAGTACAGGAATTGCTCACGCCGTCCGAAGTGGCGGTGCTGCGTGGCTTAGCAGGCGGGCTGTCCCTGAAGGAAATATCTGAGAAGTGCTATCTTTCGTACCAGACTGTTCGGCATGCGGTATCAACTGCCTGCCGCAAGTTAGGCTGTGCAAACTCAAACCAGCTTATCATCATTGCCGCGTCTGTTTTCCCTAGCGAGGCTTTTAATAAGGAGGGGTTGTGAGTTCTCAAGCCATTGTGAACCAGAAAGCAGTTCTAGATGCTTTGCGGGTATTACTGCCGCAGCGAATCCCCGTGTTGCTTGTGGGCCCGCCAGGGACAGGGAAGACTTTGATTGGGCTGTATGCTCTCTCGTGGGAAGGTGGCAGGGTGTTACGGGTTGACTGCGGCCAGACTACTCAGCTCAGTCCACACCATCTCTTTGGAAAGGCCGGCATACTCCTAGATGAGATTCACTGCCTCAAGACGCCAGAAGCTATCTACCCACTTCTGACAGAGAACAAGGTTACCATAATCGGAACAACGACAGATGAGGGCCTGTTACCCGAAGCGCTTCGCTCCCGTTTTTTCACCCTCTGCATGCAACCATATACCCTTCAAGACCTCACTACGATTGCGATGAGTTATGGGCTAGACCGAACGACTGCCGGCCTGGTTGCAGAGGCCAGCCGTGGGATTCCCCGTCGTGTGGTTCAGTTTGCCGTGCTTTTACGGTTCACCGTTCCTCACACCCGCGATACATTCTACAAGACACTGGCGAAGTTTGGCTGGCCGTTAGGCCTCAGCTACCGCGAGCTCACCTACTTGCGAACCGTTGCACGGAAGCCTACTTCCCTCTCCACCCTCTGTGGCATCCTCCAGGCCGGCCCGGAAACAGTTCGTTCCACTGAGGCGTTCCTCATCTCCGCCGGCCTCGTCGAAATCACCTCCCGTGGCCGCTCCATCACACCCACTGGCCTCGCCATCCTCCAAGAGGCTGAACAAGTCACATCCTGAGTATCGAGTGGAGTATCCATTTCGGCAACAGAATTCTCTTTGTCTCTTTTTGTTCTTGTGTTTGTCCTGCCAGGGTCTTTTTTGCTTTGCCTCAGTTCTTTCTCCCTACCTTGCATCCTAACTTGACAAGCTCTGAGGATTGTGGTACAATGATTGTGGACAAGAGGATAAGTTGGTATATTTGTCTTTGCCCCGCCTGCCGCGGGGCTTTTGTTTTGTCCCTCCCCCCACTCCCCTCCCCCACTCCTCTCAACGTCCTCTCTTCCCTATTCCGGCTATGGGTTACGGGCTCCGGACTTCTATATAACACCATGGTACTATAATACCATGGTACCATGTTAACATGTATACCATGATATATATATAGCGCCTTAAAACTTTAAAACACCTTTTAAAGGTTTTAAAACTTTTAAAGGTTTAAAACACTTCTCTTCATGGACTATAACACCATGGTAATACACCATGGTACCATGGTAATACACCATGGTAATACACCATGGTAATATATATAGAGCGTTAAAAGTTTAAAAGCCCTTTTAAAGGTTTTAAAGGTTTAAAAGGTTTTAAAACACCCGAACACCATTTAAAACTTTTAAAGCCCTTTAAAGAGTTTTAAAAGTATATAGAACACCCCATACACCTTTTAAAGGTTTTAAAAACATCAACACCCAGACACCTTTTAAAGCTTTAAAAGGATTACGGCACCCATACACCTATCACCTAACACCTTCCCTAATCTTGCAACAAATGCGTACCCTACACAAACAGTTGTGCCTTTACATCCCGACACATCCAGAGTATAATCAGGGCGCAAAACAGGGCGTAGGGAAACGACCTAAAATGGAAAGGAGTACCATGCTAGACGAATATTTCAAGAAACGACAGGAGTTCATCATCGGGCAAATCACAAACCTCTCCCTCACCGAGCAAGAGTACGGCCCTCGGATTGTCGTAGAGATTACGCCAATCGGTGAAACCACCCCTACTCTCCTCTTCTTCTCTGCTTCCACACATCGCCGCTCGAAGTGGCAGCGCTGGCTTAGCATGATGCGGAAACTCAACCCTAACATCAATTCCGCTAACGACCTCATCAAGCAAATCGTGAAGCTGGAGCTAATCGAGGAGACCTACAACGTAGAGGGAAATTCCCAGATTTCGGAATTCTGGGTGCCCCGCAAAATCTACACATCCGAAGCTGAGGCTCTTGCCGACAGCGATTTCGTGCCCGCTGGGGAACGGCTTGGCCTCCGTCCTACCGAAACTAAGGCCGCCCTCCCACCCGAAATCGTGATGGCTGCGAAAGCTCTCTACGCTAACCTCCATGATGTCAACGCCTTCCGCATCGTGGCTGGTCAGTCCTGGCCACAGTACAACGTAGAGGAACTAATCGCAGCAGCCACCAGCTAGCCTTTGCACACCCGAAGCAGCTTCCTGGAACTATGTACATTCTTGACACCCGTGAGCCTAAGTCCGTCCATCAGGAGCTTTCAGAAGTCATGGGCGAAGCACCAGTCCGCCACTCCCTTACCGCAGGCGACATCTTGTTCCCCTCCGAGGGGCTTCTCATCGAGCGCAAAACTGTCCTTGACTTCGCCAGTTCACTAGCAGACGGACGGCTTACCGAGCAGTGTCGGAGCATCTCAAATCTCAATATCCGTTTCCCGGCCCTCTTAGTTCATGGAAGCCTGCTTCCTAACCGTGATGGGCTAGCAGTCCTCGATGGCCGCGTTTCAGGCTGGAACTTCTGGTCACTCCAGATGGCTTTGGTCTCAGTCCAGCTCGCAGGTTTGCTCGTCATCACCGTTCCACATTCCATCTGGCCAGAAGCCGTCAAATACCTATCCGAATGGGCCCGAAAGTCTCAGCACCTCAAAGCCAAGCCCTTCGAGGCACATCTCTGGCAACAAGGCCCAGCACTTCAAATCCTCACCACCTTGACCGGAAGTTCCAGCCGCGCGAGCCAAGTCGCCCAGAACTACCCTAACCTCCTCCAAGCCATCAACGACTTCGAGAACTGGTCTAGCCTAAAAGGCATCGGCCCTCATACGATGAACCGTATCACTTCCATCCTAAAGGAGCGGATAAGATGAGAACTTATGATGATGTCTTTCCACCGGGGAGCGTCAGGCCGTATGGCTTGTTCCACGTCTGCGGACGCCCTGGTGTTGGCAAGTCAACGTTCTGTATCACCGTAGGCGTTTCGCCAGATAGGATTGCGGTTTTCGATTTTGAGAGTTCCTTATCTGGCGCTCACAGCGCCCTTCACTTCCGCGTCTATCACAACATGGTTGCCGAGTGGACGAAAGACCGTGGCCTCACTGCGCCGCAGCGGGAACTCTACGGCCATATGCTTCGTCTCATCAGCGACTTACCAGAGGGGATTGACTTAATCGTAGTAGATAACATCGAACCGCTAGAAAATGCCCTCGAAGACGCCGTTGAATCAAACCCTGAGGCCTACGGCCTTACACAGAGCCAGCTAACTCTCATGAGTGCACTGAAGTGGGGCGCAATCAAACGGCTTTACGCAACACTCATCCAGTTTATGTTAGCGAAAGCACCGCTTGTCGGTTTCACATCTCACCTGCGACAGGTCTGGGCGGGCAAGGCCCCTGTGCCAGGTCTCTTCCAGCCACGTGGAAAATCCGACTTGCTGGAAGCACAGACATTCCTTCGCTTATGGCTGCAGTTTCGACCCGAAGGCCCCGAACCTGCCGCGCTTGTGCTAAAATCCCGTTTGGCTAAGTATCAAGTTCAGCCCGACGGCTCGGTAATCCCACAGCCCGTGCTTCCACGCCGTCTCCCTATCGCAACCTGGTCTAAAATCCGCGAATATTTCGAGCACCCAGCCGACCTTGCCCATCCAGCACCAGGCGAAGCGCTGAGTGAAGAGGAGATTAACTCCCTGCGCGGCACACTCTCGAAAGAGCAGCTTGACTTCGTTCGCGCAATCCTGAAGTCCAGCACCGTAGACGAAGAGGAAGCGTCAGTAGTCCCAACAGGGCCGAAACTTCCCGCTAACCCAGCCGAGTTCGTCATTCGGGTAATGGAAGACTTTGGCCTGACACTTGAGACAGCGCTTGCTAAGCTCGGCAAGAAAATCACAGAGCTTGACCCTGCCCAGGATTACACTAAGCTACAAGCTATCTTACAGTAAGGAGGGCTCTTATGAAACAACAACAGCGCCGTTTCATAGGGGCCTTCCTTCCACTAGATGTCTTTGAAGCTTTCGAGGGGACACGGGCTGAACGAGGCATCGCAACCCGCTCGGAGGCAGTTTTGGAGGCAATTGTCTTCTGGCTCACGATGAAACCACCTACAACAGGCATCCGCCGCACTATCGCTGAGGCAGTTCAACTCGTATCAACGGGCCGCGCAGCTAGAGCCGCTCTCGATGCCGCAATCTGGGAGTGGCGGATGTCCAAGAACGAGGAGTTGCTCGTTCGTATCGTAGAGCTCGCTGCCCAGGTTAAAAAGGAACTTCCGCCTGATATCCAGGATTACCTTGCGTCCAAGAAATAAGCCATGCAATCACCAACCGACGTGGGACTTCCATTTGAGAAGTGGCGCCCAGGCCAGCAAGAGATGGTCTCAGCAGCCATCTCAAACCACAGCTTGCTGATTATCGAAGCGCCAACAGGCCTGGGGAAGTCCGCTAACCCCGGTGCAAGCGCATATTTCCAGCCGACTATCGTGATGGTAGCCACACGTGAGCTCCAACAGCAATACGCAAGTTCTTTCCACTTCCTTCCCATCGTCTGGGGCCAAGAACACTACGCTTGTATTCTACCATCCTTTGTGAGCTACTGGCGCGAGGCATACGGCGAGACTCCCACTCGCCTAGACTGTCCATATGAACGGCCTAGTGACTGTACACTTGCTGATGATTGCCCCTATGAAAAGGCTAAACACTTCGCCATGGAAAAGCAGCGCCTCGTCACAAATTACGCCTATGCATTCTGGACTGAGTGGTGGCGTTCTATCTCCGAAATACCACCCCATTTGTACCTCGACGAAGCACATATGATACCGGACACAATTTGTGGACTGTTGACATTTTCGATTCAGCTAAGTACAATTAGAAAGTACAAATTAGACGACCCACCCTTTCTGGCGGGCTCCAATCCCGATGTTGTTCACGATGCGGCCCGCTGGTGCGAAGAGGCCGCTTCTCAACTCGAACGTTGCCTAGAGAGCTGTTCTGAAAGAGAACAGAAGACAGTCAAGCGCCGTGTGCAATCCCTCTCTTTTCTCGCTGAACACTTGTCTGAAGCGGGTGAGGATGAGTGGTACATTTTATCTGGCATCTCCCACGACGGCTTCCAAGCCAAGCCCTGCGTTCTGCTCCCTGAGATTACCCGTCGGATTATGCCACCCGATTGGCCTACTGTCTTGATGTCTGCCACAATTGGAAATCCCCAAGCGCTCTTAGCCGAGCTTGGGTTTCCAGATGTTCCTTTTGAGTTCCGCACCTTCCCGCACCCTTTTGCACGGGAGTCACGGCCCGTCATCTTTATCAAGAACTCACCACCGCTCTCTAAACACTCCACACCGCGGGATTATGAGGCGCAGGCTTGGCTCATCCAACGCATTCTCCAGAACCATCCAGGTCAGCGCGGCATCATCCACACAGCATCTTGGTTTCACGCTGAAGACCTAGCTAAACGCCTGTCCGTCCATTTCCCAAACCGTATCTTCCTTCCGCGTGGGGTTGACCGTGTAGAGGCAGTGGCAGAGTTCGTCAACCGCGGCCCAGACACAGTCGCCATCAGCCCATCCTGGTCGCACGGACTTGACCTTCACGATGACCTTGCCCGTTTCTCCATTATCGCAAAAGTCCCATTCCCCAACTTAGGAGACCCGATTGTCGCAACTAAGCTCAAGCGGTTAGGGCGTGCTTGGTACGACTGGCGCGCTGCCATCAGCATAGTTCAGGCCGCAGGCCGTATCGTCCGCCACGAGCAGGACTGGGGCATCACGTATATCGTGGATGGCCACTGGCCACGTGTGAAACGTTTCGCACCACCCTGGTTTGAGGTGAATGAGATATGAGCAATGAAAACAGTCAGATTATCCAGGTCTTCAACTCTCTTGAGCGGTCTGTTCAAACCGAACTGCTCCGCACTATTTGGCGCAAGTCTGACCCACGTCTCAAGCGCTTTCTGGAGAGCTTCGCAAACCAGTTCGCAGGGATGAGTGAGTTCGGAGCTCTTGAGTTACTTCTAAAAGTGACAGTTTACCTAGATGAGCTCGAAGGAGGCAACCATGCAGAAACCAGGACATGCCACGAAAGCACAGGTTAAGCAGGCCGTTAGGAAACAAGTGGAGCAGCTCTTAACTCCTCAACAGGCTGCCCGCATGCTGGGTGTGTCAGTCCAACGCTTGATGCAGCTCGTGAACAACGGGACGCTGCATCCTATCAGGACACCAGGAGGTCATCGACGTTACCTCTACTCTGAGATTAAGGACTTCTTCTCGAAGCTTGAGTTTCCAGTTGCGCTCTACATTCACGTCCAGCCTTATGCTCATGCTGACGAGGCTGAATTGGAAGCACTTAGGCAAGCAGCCGAGAGGTCCCGCCTCGTAGTCCGGGAGGTCATTGAGGAGAGCACATCCAACCTAGTGCTTCCCCTGCCTGAGCGCCCAGGCTTCCTTCAGCTCGTAAACCTAGCCTCGGAAAGGAAAATCCGTGGCTTTCTAGTGGACGCAGTCCCTTATATCAGCAACATGAGTGTTGTTCCATGGTTATTAGTGCTTGCTCGACTTGGCTTAGTCTGCTTCGAAGTCCCACGTGGAACAGAAGTCGCAGTCCCATTTCCCTATCAGGAGATTGAATGGTGAACACAGGACGTTACTACACCATAAACGGCCAGAAGTACCCTTCTGTAACAACTATTCTGAGCGTCCTAAACAAGCCATTCCTGTTAGAGTGGGCAGTAGCACAGGCGTTTGAGAAAATGACACAGGACCCGCAATTCACCGCCTCCCTTCTTCTCACACAGCCTCAAGCTCTCAAAAAGTTCTTTGGTTCAGCGGCAGATGAGGTTCGCGACGAGGCCGCCGAGGTAGGCCGCGGCTTTCATGAGGAAGCCGCCCATTCCCTTCAAACTGGCATCGAAACTGTTGCAGGCAATCGAGTTTCCCAACTTCTATCAGAACTCTCCTTAACCCATACTTACAGTGAGGTAGTTGTCCATTCCCGAACTCACTCTTACGCTGGCACGCTGGACATCTTAGCTCTAGACCAGAAGGGCCAGCATGTGGTGATTGATATCAAAACAGGTCGCTCTGTCCACCTAGAGCATTTTCTCCAAGTTTCTGCTTACGCTTCCGCCGAGTTCCTGGCCGATACTTTTATGCCGCCTGTGGCATATGGCTTAATTTTCCACATCCGCGAGGCTAGCACAGTCTATCACGTCAACGTCCACGAGCTCTTTCCAACCTTCCTCGCGGCCCTAAACCTCTTTCGCTTCGCCGAAAGTTTCAAACCCAGTGCCTACAAAATCATCACAATCCAGCCACCTTCCCAATCGTCTGCCGATAAATAGTTGACAGTTCTACCAAATTAACTTATACTCCCTATTCGATGGAAGGGTTAGAGCTCGACAAGCTTGTAGAGCGGGAGCTGCGGCGTGGCATGCGGTCAACCGTCATCAAGACGAACTTTAAACCGCTGGAGATTGCGCGCGCAGCATTCCCCTGGACATGGGCATCGTACCAGAAAGATATCCTCGTAACACTTCTCTCTTCTTCCTGGAACCGAATGGTCATCCTCGCACCACCTCGGCACCGGAAAACTTCCTGTGTAGCTCTCTGGGCAGCGCTTGAACTGGGCAAAAACCCACACCAGCGGATTATGGTTGCGTCTCACACACGGGACTACTCAGCCCTGCTTCTCAACCAGATTGAGGAGATAATGAAAACGCCTATCTACCGTAGGACATTCGGTGATATCCTCCCTTCTCAGTGTTACGCTGGCCAGTCAGACCAGGGCGCTTCGTTGACTTCTTCGGTTGCCCGCTGGACGACATACGAGCGCCACTTACCCAACAGGCCCGTGCACATCAAAGACCCCTCGCTTCTAGCACTCTCGCCTGAGTCGGGGACGCCAGGCTTTGGAGCCGACATCATCATCTGCGATGACCTAGTGAGCCAGGCCAACTCTTCGTCCGAGACAAAACGTCGGAACTTAGAACACTGGTTCCGTGCGTCTCTCCTCAAGCGGCTGGAGCCAAACGGCAGGTGCGTGGTAGTCGGTGCCCGCTTCTACAAAGATGACCTCTACGGTGTTTTGCTCAAGGAAGGTTGGACTGCAAAAGTCTATCGTGCATCACCAGACGCCCCGCTCTGGCCAGAAGTATGGCCTGCAGAATCCCTCCGCCAGAAGCAGCTCGAAGACCCAATCTTCTACCCAGCCCAGTATCTGCAAGACCCACAGGAAGTTGGAAGTGGCGAGTTCGACCCATCCTGGTTTCAGTTCTATACACAACCACCGCCTGTTACCGAAATGTCAATCTTCGGAGGGATTGACCCTGCCATCACTGAGGGCACTGGCTCAAGTGTCGCATATGCAGTTGTTGGCAGGACAGCAAGCGGCCAGATTCTGCTTCTCGACCTTGCCCAAGAGAGCCTCCGAGGTTCCCAGCTTCTCAACATTGTAAATCTAATCCAGGATGCCTGGGCTCCTGTAGCCATCGCATTTGAATCGAACGGCCCGCAGCAGACAATCTTAGAGATGTTACAAGCAGACCCCAACCTTCGCCCTGGGACCAACCTAATCGGAGTCCCATCCCTCGTCTCGAAATACCTCAGGCTTACGAGCATTGCGGCATATGCTCGTTCGGGGAAGATACTGCTTCCTGCTACGTTCTCTCACAACGGCGAACTTATCCCGGCAGAGATTTCATCAACTCTCCTGGAAGCTTGGGCCCGTTTTCCAGGTGGTAAGCAAGACATACTAGATGCATTTGAGAAAGCTACTACGATGGCCTTACAGGGCCCGCTCCCTGCGATGTCAACCACTAGCATTCGCCAGAACCCCAGGCGAGGCCGTTCTGCAATGGGCAAGTCGTTCCCAAGGGTGTTCGACCATGTAAAGCCAAATGTCCTCTCTCCAGCAGATTGAAGGAGGCAAGATGCGAAAACTAATAGCACTGCTTAATAAACTTAGGGAGACACGAAGCCCAGTCTTCACCGAAATTGGGATAAAGCCAGGCGTTGCGGTGAAATTGCGGGATTTTGAGAGCACGTTTGGCTCGTTCCGCATCTGGCTTGACTTACACAACGTTCACAGCGGCGATGAGTTCCTGCTCAAGGTTTATATCAGGCCAGCGCCAGGTTCTGAGCTTCTTCTCTTCGAGTCAACCTCAATCAAGGACACACCAGAGGAGTTAGTAGGTTTTTCGGTAGGGTCCTGCAGTGGCTTCCAGCTCGAACTTCAGATGGTCAGCGGACGTCCTCTCACAATCCCAATCTCAGTATACCCGCTGTAAAGGAGTGGAGAAATGCCAGAGCTTTTCAGAGCAGAGACAAACGCGGGTTCCGATTCGGTATGGGTGCCAGTTGGTGGTGCAGCATCTGGACAAGCGGTTCTTGATGAGGCAACTCGGCAGGCTGCCAGGTCAGTCTCACGCGCGCTAGCCTCATCCTCCCCGTTCTACGCTAGGATTATAGACAGCATCCTAGATTCAGTCATCACGCCTGGCACCAATGCGAGACTCTTAGACGAGACGGTTGCTCCAGTCGAGCGAGCACTTACTTGGCTGTGGGAAGATGGGCCTTCAGCCCTTGCACCTAACGCGCGGAACCTGTTACGTACTCTTATCGTGGACGGCGAACTTATCCTCCAGCCTATTGTCAACCAAGCTGATGGCCGCCTTGCTCTCGACCTGCTTGACCCGGAGCGAATAATCGAAGTGACACCCGCGCCGGGTTTGTATAACGTCCATTCCATCACTTACGATGATGGCGAAGCTACAAAACCTAAGCAGCTTAGGGTCATTCAGCGCGCGATGCTGAACATCTCTGACCTGTCTGGTGATATCTTCTATTTTCGCCTGTTCCCGGTTGGTTATACTGCCGGGACAGTTCGAGGCATCCCATTGCTCACGCCTTGTCTCGACCTTATTTCGGCTTTCACCGAGTTTGCTTATAAGCGTGTCTCAATCCTTACCAAATTAGCAACGTTCTATTGGGAAGTCGTGCTGGAAGGTGCGAGCCAGGAGAAGATTGACCTGTTCCTAGATTCGCCACAATCAGCGCCACCTGATGGCGGCCAGGTTTTCGCCCACAATGAGCGAGTAACGTGGAAACTTGTAGTTCCGGAACTTCGCGATATTTCCTCCGAGAGCGGCTTCTGGTTTGAGACCATCAGTGGTGTAACTGGCCTTACCCCAGAGTTTCTGGGCAAAACAAGCAGCCGAAACCTAACCTCCGAATCGCTCTACACGTCTCTGCTCCACCTGAGCGCCCTCCAGTCGGAGTTCTTTTTCGTCTTTCGGACAATTACCCAGTACGCATTAGAAGTTGCATGTCGCCGTGCAGTAGGCCATCCGAAAGTCCCACGCTTCGAGATTATCTCAACAACGCCAGGAAGTAGGTCGCTCCAACGCGCAGCATCCTCAATCAACACACTCGCAAATGCCCTAAGCCGTGCAGTAGAAGCGAACCTAATCTCTGAGAAGGAGGCGCAGGAAGCGCTCCGTTCCTTACTGCTGACCTTCGGGTTAGGGGGAGAGGAAGAGAGAGCGCCGGTTACAGCAAGTATTGAACCGCTTGTGAGGTAACGATGGTAACTTTGAAAGTCCCATTTGTTTCGGTTCAGTGGCCTGAGATAGCCGATGGCCTAATCAGAGGGAAGTTTGACACAATCCTGAAGTCAAGAGATTTCATGCAGTTCGTGCAAAAGCCCATCTTTCTTGTCTCACCAATAGGTGTCCATGGAAAAGTATTGCTTTCGCGACCACATGAAATCTCAGTGCGAGAGGCTATCGAGCTCAAGTCCCGCCACGGCCTGAGTGAGGACATCATTCGACATCAATGGCCTGGTGCGCCCAAGCTATATGCTTTCACAGTTGTCATCATTGAGGCGTTCAAGGAACCATTGGCTGCTGAGCTTCCTATACCACTGCCAGCCTTTGGCGAGTCGGTCACATTCAAGAACAAGGCACCCTCTGATATCTCAGCGATTGCTGACCTTGAGACTTATGACCCTGACAAAGCGACGAGGCAGCAACGCCTCGATGACTGGCGCATTCTCATTGCCCATTATGCAAACCACCTAGCAGGCCGAAAGACTCCTTACCCGAAGGACTTAATCATCAAGAAGGCCATCGAGCTCGCCCAAGCTATGCGCGAAGACGGTGTGGTTTTCCATCCTGATACCATGACACCCGCAGGCCAGGACTTGTTCGAGAAGGTCTTGGCCAAATTACCAGACTTACCCCACACTCTGACCGACGAGGAACTCTCTACACCAATTGGAAACGTAAAACGTCTCTCACTTCAGCGCCTCAAAGCACTTCATCAGAACTTACATCTCACTTGGCAACAGAAGGAGAAAAGCGAAGAAGTTGCAAACCTTCACATTGCAGTCGTAGATGCTCTCCACTCCAAAGGGCAGAAAGTTGACTGCCCAGATGATGGGCTAGGAAAAGCGCTGCCTAGTTACCCTACAAAGACGAGTGTGGCTGACGAACCTGAGGTCACCTTCACTGCTTATGAGAATGCGGTGTCACTAATCGGCTCAACTGTCTATGCACAGTTTGCTGATGTAGAACCTCATGATGTAGATATCCTGTTTCGTGACATCCCTTCAGAGCCGCTCGCCCACTATCTCGCATCTCACGTTGACCCTACACTGCCTGTACACATCTCACTCGAATCGACTGGCCCAAACTGGGATTACATTGGCTTAGGGGACTACGTGCTCTCAAACACCGAGCCAGAAGCACAAGTTGAGGATGCAGTCCTTAGGGGATTGCTTGACGTTAAACCATTTCTCGTCAAGCCTAGCTTCGTGACCACTTCTGATAACACCCTATTCGTGGACTCATTCCCAGCATCTGGCCTTGAGCTGAAGCTTAGTCGGTGGTTCAAGAAGCCTGTCCAGTTTCTTTTGGAGGGCGAGGAACCTGTCTTAGACTTGTGGTTCGTTCCACGGCGAAAGATTACCCTGAATTTCCTAGAGAATGATGACAAGTTTCGGCGCGCGTACTTCAACTTGTCACAGGAGATAAAAGCCAGCATCAAGCCAGGAAAACCGTTCAGACCGTTAAAGGCCCAAGGCGGCTATCACATTGGAGAGTTCTACACCGTTGAAGACGCCATTACCTTTTGGGCAACGCCAGAACGGTTGCGTGAAGGGATTCTCGTCGAGCCAAAGGTAGATGGTATCCGCCTTGTCCTCCACAAGCAGGATGATAAAGTCTGGATTTTTACAGAGGATAAGCAGCGAGACCGTGCAGAAGTGCTACCTATGCTGGTCGAAGCCGCACGGAAGCTCAAGCATGATGTAGTCTTGGACATGGAGACAGTTGAATACGATGACGAGGGCAACCCTATCCCACGCCATGAGATGGTAGAACTCGTTGTCTCAAAGTCACCACCCAAGCGTAAGCTGATTGCCTGGGTTCACGACTGCTTGTTCCTTGATGGGAAGGACTTATCTGGCCAACCAGCAATCGAACGCATCCGAACTGTTCATGAGTTGCTTAGCGAGGGAATCCTTCGTCCTATGCCGTTCCGTTTGGTGAGAACTGCTGATGACCTCAAGAGGGCGTTTGAGTGGGCTAGCACTTTCCGTGAAGGTGCCTCGGAAGGTGCAATGCTGAAAGAGGCAAACTCTCCTTACTCTGGCGAGCTCACACCAGCCTGGGCTAAAGTGAAGCTAGTTCGGGAAATCAAGGTTCAGGTGATTGGCATTCTGCGCAAAGCGATGCCCTGGCATGAGAAGCCAGCGGGTGAGCTCAGAGGTACTGAGGCAATTCAGGCTTATAAGAGGCTAGCCCAGGACTCCGATACCTATTTAGTCAGAGGTGCAATCCTTGGGCCAGATGGGAAGCTAAAGCCCATTGAGGCTAAGCGTGAGCTCATGCCAGGAGACCTAGAGCTACGCTGGACTGGCTCGGAGTGGCGGGGCCTGGAGTGTCCGGAGATTTGGCAGATGGCACCAGGTTGGCCGCACCGTAAGCCTGGTGAGCTAGCATACGGGACTACATATGCATTGGCATTCCCTGAAGGGCCTCCTAAGTTCGGTGACATTGTTACAGTCCGCCCAATGGAGATGCAAATCTTCGAGTGGGGCGGTGAACAGCATGTTGCCTGGATGTTCCCCATTCTGCAAGAGGTGGACCCAACACGTCGGAAGCCCGACACCTGGGAAGATGTCCTACGGATTGTTGAGTTCACGAAAAAACGACACAAAGGCGTTCCAACCAAAGAGGAAGTTGGGATTTCTGAGGGTGTACGTGTTCCGCTTACCCGCGACGAAGCAAGGGTTGCTACTAAGAAGAAACTAGGCTATGACTGGTACGTAGTGAGGCAGCCGCCAAAGAAGACCGTTGACTTCGTGATGCAGCTGCACATCCGAGGAATTGTGACGCCTGATGGCGCACCATACTTGCGTAAGTTGCTCCAGACTGCAAAGACGGATGAGGAGCGGAAGAAAATCTGGGCTGACTGGGGCCTCTGCACGCTCAGAATACCATTACCTGAGCTCTCGAAGAAGCTTCAGGAGCTGGATGACGAACGGAAGGCGCTTAGCCTCACACAGTTTATTAGCCAAGACCCTAAAGAGGAAGGAGAGGTTTACTCCTACGGAAATTGTCACGTTGACCTGCGGCTGCGGCATCCGACTGAGGAGTTCCTAGTTGGCTGGACATGTGACATCGTCAAAATTGTGCTCCAACCACTTGATGAGATTGGGGCCTTTATCTTCCCGCTGCGTAACAGAATACTCCAGAACCAGGAGGGAGACCAGTGGCTCTCTCAACAGAAGCTCAGCCAGCCTCTCGTCTGGCTTGAGATTGTCTCACCGCAGAAGAAGAAGTTTTGGCGGGAACCTGGTGAGGTAGGCGCAACAAGGAAAGCAGGCGCCTGTTTCGTCTTTGCAGCACGTGGACAAGCAGTGTATGGCGTTCAGAAGTCAGAACACTATCACGAGTACTTCCTTCGTTTCGATGAGTTTGGCGATGTAGAGCACCATCAAGCCAAGCTGCTTAATGGCCGTTGGGATTTCAAGTACATCGAAGGAGAGTATGAGAAGACCGGTGGTGATTGGTACTGGCAAGGTGCTCGGCCATGGAAAACACAGGTCCCATATATCCTGACGCATGACTTCGAGACGGAAGCTGCGAAGGAACGACGCGCAGGCCGCCAGTGGGAGTGGAACGCCAACACTATTTCTGCAACAGAGGTTCTGTTCGGAAAGCATTGGTGGGAAGGGTAGTGAAGGTATTATAAAATATGGAACTACCTCTAAACCAGGTTATCAGAGGTGATTGCATAGCGGTCCTGAACACTTTGCCAGAGAAATGTATTGACCTCTGCTTTGCCGACCCACCGTACAACTTACAGCTTCAAAACGAACTATATCGTCCCAATGGGACTAAAGTAGATGCAGTAAATGACCAGTGGGACAAGTTTAAGTCGTTCCAGGCGTATGATGACTTCACAAGACAGTGGCTAACTGCCTGTAAACGAGTCTTGAAACCGACTGGCACAATTTGGGTAATCGGCACATACCATAATATCTTCCGAGTTGGCGCAATCCTGCAAGACCTAGGTTTTTGGATCCTCAATGATGTGATTTGGATAAAAACTAACCCGATGCCCAACTTTCGCGGGGTGCGTTTCACGAACGCTCATGAGACGCTCATTTGGGCTAGCACAGGCAGAGGTGCAAAGTACACGTTTAACTACCATGCTATGAAGGCCTTGAACAATGGAAAGCAGATGCGTTCGGACTGGTGGCTTTTACCTTTAGCAATGGGGAAAGAACGAGTTAGGGATAGGAATGGGAAAAAGGCGCATCCTACACAGAAGCCTGAGGCACTTCTTTGTCGCATCATTTTAGCCTCTAGCAACCCTGGTGATGTGGTTCTTGACCCATTCTTTGGAAGCGGCACTACAGGCGTGGTTGCTAAGAAGTTAGGCAGGAATTGGATTGGCATCGAGAAGGAACCAAAATATATTGAAATCGCCCAAAAACGCATAGACGCCGTCCAGCCTGAGCTTGTCAAACTGCCAGCAATTAATTTATGCGCACCAACAACCCAAAACTTGCATCTACTTAGTTTTTATGATAGCATAGTCCTTCAAAGCCGATAGTTGGCTTTGAGTCAGCTTGTAAAGGAGGAAAGGGAATGTTGGAAGAGGTAAAGTGTGGGTTACAGATGTTAATCCCCCATGCAACTGATTCGTCAGTCGCAAAACCGACCCGCGTTCTGGCGAACATCGTAGCGCTTGCCCAAGAAGGCGGAAAGGTTGACGTTGGTGAAGCGTTCGCTGCCACCAATGCGCTCCTGGCCGCTGCACAAGCTGAAGCCCTGAGCAAGGAGGAAAAGAAAGCCCTAGTTGACCTCCTCAAAAAGCTTCTTCTGTACCTAGCAGGCCGTTATGAGTACTACTACCAGAAGTACGGCTATAAGTATGGGACTTATAAGAAGCCTGAGTATGGTAAGCCAGAATATGGTGAACCAGAGGAGAAGAAGGCAAAGGCTGAGGTTCGTTTAGCGATACCCCCCTGGAGATAACCGCTGACCTTCACGAGGCCACGGATGAGTCCGAAGGCCTTGAGTGGGATGTCAGGGTGATTGCTTCAGGTGAGACCGTTGATGGACGTGACTTCTATCCTCCCGACACTCTGCGGCGTGCGGCCGAGAAGTTCGACGGTGTTCAGTGCTTCACTGACCATCCCGATTCGGTGGTTGGTTCGGTGACGCGCTTAGCTGGTTGGCTCTCCGACCCGAAGCTTGTGGAGACAGATGGTCGTGTTGAGATTCACGAAGTCCTGCACGTCCTTGCCAGCTCAGAAGCAAGCGCTCTGCTGCGTGAAATTTACCAGCGGAACGCTCTTCACACAGTTGGCCTGTCTATCAATGCCCGTGGGCAAGTTCACTTTGAAAACCGGAACGGGCGAATGGTTCGAGTGATTGACGAAATCGAAGCGGTTGACTCAGTTGACATCGTCACCAAACCAAACGCTGGGGGTGCTATCCTCCGTCTGCGTGCAGCCGTTTCCGAAGCAGCCGATGCGCTAAGCGTGAATGTGTTTGACATTCAGCGCTTACAAGAGCTTCTAGCGAAATTAGAGGCCGAACTCAGCGAGCCTGCTGTAGAACCAGCTGTTGCGACGGAGGAAGCAGAAGTTGCAAAAGTTTCTAAGAAGGAGGAAGAAGTGGAAATAGAAGCTTTGAAGAAAGAGATTGAAGAGTTGAAGAAAGCCCTCACCGCTGAGCAGGCGCAGCGTGAGATTGAGGCTGCAATCAAGGAGGCGGCGTTGCCAGAGCCCCTTGAGAAATCTGCGCGTTCGCGGCTGCTGAATGTGACAGATGTCCGCACAGCTCGTGCAATTCTGCAAGAGGTGAAAGATGCTTGGGCACTAGCGACTGAAGCGGCGAAGCTTAGCACGCCAACCTTGCATGCAGTGGAGCAACCGAAGCGGAAGATTCTCCGTTTGCAGGCAATGCTAGCGGGTGAGCCAATCGAGGGTGTCGAGCCGTACATTTCGCTTCGTGATGCGTACGGCGACATCACTGGGCGCAGCGATGTCTTTCGGATGGCCAACAATGAACTGGCTTCGGAGCTTATCCGCGCGAGCCAGGGCTTTGACTCGGCACGCATCCGTGAGACAATCGAGACCAGCGACTGGTCTTACGCTCTCGGCCAGGCAATCCACCGTGAGCTAATCCGCCAGTACAAGATGCCAGCCTATGACGAGTGGCGGTTGGTTTGCTCCCGCATTGGGGCAGTCCCGGATATGCGGACGCAGGACCGCCTGCGCTTCTCGTACTTCAACCTGCTGCCTGAGGTAGGCGAGAATGGCACGTATCAGCCAGCCAGCGACCCGTCCGAGCAGCGGGCCTACTTCACACCGTCGAAGTACGGCATGCTGGTATCCTGGACTTGGGAGTCGGCACTGAATGATGACCTGAACGCCCTGCGTGAGATTCCGCGGCGGCTAGCCCTGAGCGCAAAGGTCACGGTGTGGTACAACGTGCTGAGCATCTTCACTAGTGCAACACCGCCAACCTGCACGTATGATGGTGCTGCGCTCTTCAGTGCAGACCGTGGGAACCTGGTAACCGATGACCTGTCGGTAACTACCTTTGGCGAAGCCCGCGCTTGGATGCGTGAGATGACAGCCTACGGCTCGAACTACGCCTACCTTGGGGCATCGCCGAAGTACCTGCTGGTCCCACCTGAGAACGAGCGGATGGCCCGCACGCTGCGGAACTCGGAGTACCTGGTCGAAGGTAGCTCGCTCGTGGAGAACCCGTGGGCTGGGAGCTTCGAGATTATCGTGGTCCCATTCTGGTCGGACGAGGATGCCTGGGCTGTAGTGGCTGACCCACAGAACATACCGACTATCGAGGTTGCCTTCCTGGGCGGACGTGAGGAACCTGAGCTCTTCACCGAAGCGCCGAACACTGGTTCCGGCTTCACCGCTGACAAGGTGACCTACAAGATTCGGCATGTCTGGGGCTACTGCATCCTCGACCACCGCGGGATGTACAAGAGCACAGGTGCTTCCTAAAGAAGGAGGTTCTTAGATGATTGAGCTACATGATGTTCCAGGGACTCACGTCGAGCAAGTGCGGCTAGAGGCGTTCGCAACTACTGACCATGGAACAGCAGCGGTTCTATGGGTTGCGCCCTTCAATTGTTACGTTGACAAAGTAGATTTCTACTTCGAAGGGACGGCATCACTCGGCCACGCGACGAACACTTTTCAGTTCGTTGTCAGCGTCGGCACGGTCGCTGTTGGTACTGCAAGCTTCGGGACTCCAGCGCTGGCGTTCGGGAATGCCAAGTCTGTTGACATTGACCAAACTCTAAGCGCTGGTGACCAGTTGCGTGTGACCTACGGCACCATTGGCACTGGGCTAGCAGCTCCAGAATCTCTAGTCGCTATCTACTACGAAGCTCGATAAAAGGGGAAGCTAGGAGGGTATGGTGTAACCAAGCACCATACCCTTTTGGAAAGAAAGTGCCATATAACTGTCAAGTTTGGAAAGGAGAAGTATGCGAATCCTATTGGCTTCTAACTCATCCTGGTCACCTTCTGGGTATGGCGTTCAAGTGCGGAGTGTGGTTCCACGGCTACGAGATGCGGGCCATGACATTGCGGTCTCGGCATTCTGGGGTTTACAAGGCGGCATCATTGAGTATGATGGAGTTCGGCAGTACCCTGCCGGTTTTGCCCCCTATGGGAACGATGTGATTCCGCTTCATGCGCGAGACTTCCGGGCTGATATTGTGATTGCCCTGATTGACATATGGGTTTATGGGCCAGAGCTCTTTAAGCAGTGTCGGGTGGTGCCATGGTCGCCTGTTGACCACCACCCCGTGCCTGGCCCAGTCTTGGAACGATTTCAACGTTCGTTCCGGGTCTTTGCCTACTCGAAGTTCGCAGTTAGGGCATTGGAGGAGGTGGGGTTCACAAACGTTGATTACGTTCCGTTAGGCGTCGAGACAAATGAGTTCAAGCCGATGAACAAAGAGGAATGCAGACGGGAGTTCGGGATTCCTAACGACCTCTTTGTCTTTGGGATGGTGGCAGCCAATCAGACGCAGTTTCCAACTCGTAAAGGGTTCGAGCGGGCGATGGCTGCATTTGCCAGCCTAAGGCGGAAATACCGCGATACTCTCCTTTATATACACTCCTACATCGGTACAGAACTAGGTGGCGTGCCACTGGCAAAGCTAGCAGAGGTATTCCAAATCCCAGACCATTGCATGTTCTCCAATCCTGACATTTGGCGTGTTGGCGGGTTAAGCAGGGACCAGCTAGCCAGGCTGTATAACTGTTTCGATGTCCTGATTGCACCATCAAGTGCTGAGGGGTTCTGTATCCCATTGATTGAAGCCCAAGCGTGCGGCGTGCCCGTTATCACCTCGAACTTTACTTCCTGTCCAGAGCTTTGCGCTTCTGGATGGCTAGTCGAGCCTGCCACGCTTCTTATGACACCCATGCTCTCGTTTCAGGCTGCCGTTTCTATCAAGGAGCTTGAAGCAAGGATGCTCTTTGCAATCGAGAACCCCGGTATCCTTGCTGAGGAGAAGAGAAAAGCACGAGAGTTCGCCCTCAGTTACGACTGGGACAAAGTGATGGCTGAGTACTTCCTCCCCGCAATCTCAAATCTAGAGGCCAAAATTCGTGGGCCACAAAACTTGCTAGAATCTGTAGAATATGCTAAAGTAACAGCTGGAGGGCTAATTAGTGGCGGTCGAAATCAACAGCATAGTCGAGCTGGTCAAGGGGATGATACCGGAGCTACGTAACTCCGCTATCGGGACAGCATCTGACCTGAATATGGCGGGAAGTGCTGCTTTTGAGTGGCACTCCCGCTATAAGCCACGGCCAGCAGTCTGGCATGGGACAGCAGATGGAAGCGGGGTCTATTCGCTTCCCAGTGACCTCCTGAGCATCACGGCGGTCGAAAGCCCATGGGGTGAGAACCCGCCAGCGTACTTATCAAGAAGCGCATGGTACGTCCATGAAATCGGGAATGGAAGTGCGGAGCTGATGTTTAGCACTGACCCCGGCTCTGGTACGCACTTTGCAGTCCATTACTGGGCTGAGTGGACTCCCGCTACAGCACCAGAGCGGGATAAGTATAAGTTGGCTTACCTGGCAGCGGCCTGGCTGAGCCTTCGTCGTGCAACCCTTTCAGCTTCCAGCACTTCGTCTGTAATGGCTGCTGATACAACGAACTTCGTTGACCAGACTAGGCAATGGCTCTCGATTTTTGAGAAATTCGTCCTTCTATATGCAACGGTTACAGGGCTATCCGCTAAGGAGATTATGCAAGGTGCACCCGACCCGGCCTGCGGGCTTGGCCAGGTTCCGTATGCAAATTTGTACCAACGCATTTTCTGGAACGATGCGGGTGCGACGAGCGCCCTGAAGACCTGGAGGCTCAATGAGTGACTACTCGACGCTCGCCAGTGCGATTAGCACAAAGCTTCGGTCGGTCTCAGGCTTTAGTGGACAAGTGTTCGCTTACATCCCGAATGTCTCACGGCTCGACGAGATAATCTCAGAGCTGACCACCAGCAGCAACAGGCTTGATGCTTGGTTTATCTCACGGACGGGAATGGTGACGCTGAGATATGGTGAGACAGGCGCGCGAATTACAACCCAGCACCGTGTCAAGAGACATTTATTTACGATTCGCGGGTATGTATCTGTCGCCGAGAGTGAGAGTGAAACGTCTTCTGAGGTTGACTTTCAGAGCCTATGCGATGAGATTGAGGGGACCTTCGCACCCAGTATGAGTTTAGGACAGGCCGATAATGTTTTTGTAAGTGGAGTGCGAATGACAATCGGCTATGAAATGCTTGGTGGCATCCTTTGTCACCGTTGCCTGATTGAGCTCCAAATTGACGAGCGGCTCGCAACATCTTACCAGCTATGAGGGATGAGATGAAAGTTTATAGGGTGAAAGACCAGACTGTTCAGCGATTCTATTTTGGAAACAGAGCAGTGAAAGTTATAAATGGTTGCTTACCCTCCAATGTGCCAAAACACATTTTGGATTACCTGCTCTCGATTGGTGCAGTGGAGGAAGAGACAGTTGAAGACTCAAGGAGTCAGATTAAGAAGGAGGAGAAATGGCAATTAGCGCACTAGCAAAAGTTGGGATAGGGTGGGAGACCGAGTGGGGCTCCCCTGCAGCACCAACAGTCGTGTTTCCGATTGATGACTGGTCACTGACGGGGCCGTACGAACAAATCCTCGATAATGCGAAGCGCGGTGTGCTAGCAGCAGACTTCGGGGCGTACCAGGGAGTTGGCCATGCAGAAGCAAGCCTAGAGGGGCCCGTGTTCCCTGACCTCTTTGGGTACGTCTTGCTTGCGGTATTCGGCCAGGGCAGCGTCTCAGGGACTGCAGCACCGTACACGCACACCTTCACTTTCTACGGAACGCCCCCATCGCTCTCTATCACTGAAGATAACGTAGTCCGACAGCATCAGGGTAGAGGGATGCTCGCTTCCGAGCTAAGCATGAGCTTCAACCCAACCGAGGGGCTTCTGAGCTACTCGGTATCGTTTACAGGGAAGCAGCTAGGCACAGTAAGCGAGTCGTTCCCCAGCGAATTGTACCTAGGGACCCCGATGTTTCGAGGCTGGCAGGGCTCGATTGACTTAGGCGGGACCTACTTCCCAGTCATCGAGGGCGACCTCACAATCTCACGCGAAGTCACGCTTCATTATACTCTGTCTAACTCGCAGTACCCCGGAACAGCCTATGTAGGCCCGCCTGTCGTCACTGGTTCGTTCACAATCGACTACACGAGCGGCGCCGACTATGACCGCTACAGGCTACATCAGCAAGGGTCAGTTGACCTACAGTTCATCATCAATGCAAATAAGAAGCTAACTATCACACTAGGGTCGGTCGACTTCAGTGAGGATGCTGTAGAGCTAGACAAGGGTGAAGCTTCGATTACCCTGGCATATTCTTGGCGTGCTTTGTACGTCTCGTCGCTCGGTGGTCCCGCAAAGGCAGTTCTAATTTGCGACACCGCTGATTTTGGGCCGTAACTTAAGCTGATAAAGGGAGATGGGGGAAAATGACCCATCTCCTTTTCAAAGGAAACTGACAGTGCAGTGGCAGATATAACCCGACAAGAGCTAGTTGCGCAGTTGAAAGAGCAAGGCCTCTCGGTAAGCGAGAGGACGCTTCGCTACTGGGAATCGTGTGGGCTTCTTTCAAAACCGTTTCGAGTGGGAAAGGCGGTTTACTACACACCTGACCAACAGACCAGGGCTTACTTTCTGGCCGTGACGAGGCCTAAACAGCTCAAAGTAGTCCGCTGGTCAACTGAGAACTTAGAGGCCTACTTACATGGAGACAACCTAATCTTACATTTCAGGAGAGGAGTGAAAAGCCGTGGGGGTTTGGGAAGAATATCTACAAGGAAAGCTGATAACGATTGACCTGTCGGAAATTGGGCTTGACGGCTATTGGGTGAAAGCCAGAACTTCAGCCTCGATGAGCCCAGGACGGTTCAAGCGGCTGCTTGACCAGATTGACCAAAATGACCCGCTGGGGCAGCAGAAAGTCTCGATGCAAGAGTGGGTGGTGGACTGGAACCTTCCAGATGAGGATGGGAAACCACTTCCTATCCCCAGGAAGAGCGATGCCTGGCTAGATATCGTGCCGATTGGGGTGGTCACGTTTATTATGCAGAAAATTAATGAGCGGGACCGAGGAGCACTTGAGGGAAACCCTCCGAAAACCAGCGAATCTTCGCCGCCCTCCGAGGGCACGGAGAAGGCCCAGACTGGCTAAACCTGGTTTTGCTCCAAATTCAGTATGGGTGGACGGAGAAGCAGATTGAGACGGAGTTCACGATGGAGAACCTCTCCAGGATAATTCGGGTGTTGAATATGAAACACAAAGTTGAGGAGTTGGAGGAGAAGCAGCGGAAAGCTCGCGCAAAAGCATCTTCAACACCCCATGTTGCACATCCGAGACGGCTGCATAGATGACAGAGGACGAGATTAAGAAGGCGTTTGAAGAGATTATACTAGACGCGTATAACCAGATGGGGCGTGTAGGACAGTCAGCGCTTGATGACTTCGCACGTCTAGAAGCAATTGGACAACGCGTGTCAAAGATGCCCGTCCTTCGGCTGCCAGTCAACTATGCTGGCCTTGGCGATGCGCTCAGGGTAGTAAACGCGATGTGCAAAACATCGCTTCTTCGTTCGTTTGCTTCTTCTCTTTCATATGCAACAGCAGCTGCCATGCTTCGGCTGGCGGGATATGCGTTCATGTCGGCTGTAGCACCGGCTGTTTCAATTGAGGTGAGCGAAGATGCCTGGTCAGTTTTGCGCAAGTTAGGCGCACTGGCTGATTCAACCACAGGCGCTGACATGCGAGTACTGACCGAGGCCGCTATCCAGTTTCACATCCAAGCTTCCGACCTAATCGCTTCAATCTTTGCAGCAAGACTGCGCCAGGTCCCTGTATCAGCGCCAACTTATTCAGCTCCCATCACTAACACAGGCTACTTGGCTAGGTCAATTGCTGTCGCGGATGCAACTCCTCGTACAGTCCGTGCGGGCGTGGTAAGGTCATTCACAGTAGGCGTGAGCCGTTCTTTCGGCCCATTTGCATATGGTGGCGCACCAGCTCTGTATGGCAAAGTTCTGAACAAGCCACTTGGCACCAGCACAAAGTATGCCAAGATTCCATTTCGTAACATTCAGTTCTGGGCTAAACAACGCGGGATTCCAGAGAGTTCTGTCCCGGCAATCTATAAGAAACTAAAGACACGGGGCGTGTATGGCCGTGGTTGGGTTATGGCTGTCTTGGAGGAGACAGACTTCGGGGTGACAAATCGCCTCTTAGGGCGAGCGGTTCGTGATGCGATTTTAAAGGTGAAGTAATGCCTGATGAGACTGTTGGGTTTCAAGTTGAACTAAGCGCGACGGGCGGGGACCAGATACGGGCAATCCAGGAACAGCTCCGTTCGTTCCTAGACATGATTGGAAAGTCAGCCCGCAACGTTGCTCAGACGATTGTCCAGTCCCTATCCGGTATCGAGATGCCGACAGGCGGGATTGATATAGGCGCAGTTATCGGCCAGATGGGAGATGTGACAACCGCAACGTCAGAAGAGCTCCGACGGATGGCAGACGTTGCAAAGCAGACTGTAACCCAGATGCTTATCTCAACAGGTGCGATACCGGAGGGAACAGCTGCTGCAACAGTAGGCTGGGGCGACTTATCACAGGCAATCGCAACTTCCGAACCTCAAGTTACGCGTGTGGCAGGGCCTCTAGCTGAGCTTGGGAGGTTGCTGGAGAACCTCGCCAGCACCACTTCCACCGCTGCATCCACAATTCGAGAGGGTATTGCACCTGCAGCTACCGCTGCCACTTCTGCAGTTCAAACTGAAGCTGCCGCTGTTCAAGAGGCAGCTGAAGCAATGGCTGAGGTTCCAGTTTACGATTTCAACGTAGATTTGCTTGAGCTTTCCAACACGGCAGCCCTGACTGAAGCCGAAATTAGACAGCTAGCATCCGCACTTGGAGTGCCGGTGGACGTTTTGAAGGCAAGCACTGGAGAACTTATCCAGTCGCTTGCCGAGCTGGCCACAGCACTTAAGGCGGGTGAAGGCGCGGCCCACGTAATGGGGATGTCCACAGAAGAGCTAAACGCTATCATCACAGCACTTGGCTATACTGGGAAGTTCACAGCAGACCAGTTCCGTGATTTCATCATCAAACAAATCGAGGCGAATGAAGCAAGTGGGCTTCTACAGCAGGGCTTAGTCTCCACAGTGAAGCTCCTCCAGCGTTCAGGGCGTGAGGCACAGCTTGCGGCAGCCCAGCAGGCCAGAGGCTTCCGTTCAACCGTTGCCCACAGTTATGAGACTTCCCGTGCTATCGATATTCTGAACTCCGCAACTCAGGGCCTAATGGTAGGCCTATCAGCCACACGGGGTTCTTTGCTCGGTGTCGCAATGGGTACCTATTTTATGAGGAGCGCGCTCTTGAAGGTCTGGATACCCATGATGGGGGTGGGTATCGCGGTCGGGCTATTCTCAAGGGCGCTCAGCTTTCTCGGAAGCGTGCTTAAAGCCACCTGGGAACGTTTGCTCCAATTTGGCAAGTGGGTTGGGAATATCGCGATTTCAGCCCTTAAGAAGCTGGTAAGTTTTATCTGGAGTGGGGTGGTTCGAGCATTCGAGGCCATCCTTGAATATGCAGGCCGTGCTCTAGAGTTTCTGATACAGAAGCTTCAGAGTGCTGGCAATGCTGCGCAGTGGACGCTCCGGGTTTTCCAAAGCGCGAGTGGCACCTTACGCGAGAGTGCGGCAGCTTGGTTAGCAGCAGCTGATTGGGCGGTCCGCTATGGGTTCGCTATCGAGGATGTTAATAAGGCGCTGCTAGAGCTCTGGCGTGCGAGGATTCTGGACCAATATGGTGAAGCACTGAAGGCTGCAATTGCCCTCTCGAACGCTTGGAACATTAGCCTAGACGAAGCAGTCAGCACACTCGCGGACGCCATTGGGACAACAGAAGGGAATGTCACCGCCCTTGAGGAATACGGTATCGTGCTCGACAGCCACATCAACTCCCTTGACTTCGCTGCGCGGCGAACAGCGGTTCTGGACGCAGTGATGGGGCGCTTCAGCGATTCTCTGGACGCCCGTGTCAAGACAGTCTCAGGGGCTTTGCAGCGCGTAAGTTCGGCAGCTGAGCTCTTCTGGCAGACCTTGCTAGAACCGATTGCCACAGGTCTAGTTGCACCTCTCATCAACGCGCTTGGAAATATTGTAGCATCGGTAGCTCAGTTCGTCAGGTACTTATGGGCAGCGTCTGATGTAGGCCTCGCTTGGCAGAGGACTATGATGAGGTTTCAGCAGCTCCTGGCGACGTTTGCACCAGAGCTTGAGTTCATCGCGACGGTGTTGAAGGCTGGTTTGGTGGTAGCATTCGAGCTTCTGCGCCGAGTTGTGGAAAGGGTTGTCGGTGCCCTCCAGCGGTTCTTCATGTGGGTCCGACAGATTCGTGTGGGTATCCAGACGCTTGCTGGCGGTGCGAAAGAGCTCTCCAATCGACTAGGTGCTTTAGCAGGGGACTTCAAGTCTCTGACCTTTCAAGACCTGTTACAGGCCGCCAAGGACTTGTTCCTCAACCTGGTGCCGAATTTGGATTGGGTTATCACGACACTTGAGAAGTTCTGGGGCATGTTCAAGTGGCTCTTCACTGAGTTCTTCCTCCAGCCAATCCGAGCTTTCCTGCTGGGCATCGTCAATGGGTTCAACACTTTCGCTCCGCTTATCAAGGAGAAAGTGGATGACATTGTGGCGCACTTTGAGAAGCTCCAGATTGCCCTCCAGCCACTTGCTGATGCCTTCGAACATGTGTTCGGAGCACTGGGCGCTATTGTAGGGGCGACACTCGGCACCGTTATAACAATTGCCCTTACCCTTGTGCAGTCATTGGTTCTAGCACTCACGGGTGAGTGGGACAAAATCCCACAGCTCTGGGAAGATACCTGGAAGAAAATTGGGCTGAACTGGGACACAGTCTGGGGAACATATGTTGCACCGCACCTGGAGGAGGCCAAGAAGAAGTTTCTGGAGTGGGTGGGCAACACATTTGGAGAAGAAGCACGGAAGAAGGTTGACAACTTCCTATCTATCACGCTTCCGAACTTTGCGAAAGACCTGCAGACGAAGCTTGCGGAGTTTTTTGGCTTCAAGGAAGACGGGACGATTGGCGAGACAATCGCAGGGATTGGGAAGGCAATCACAGACCTCGTTACGAACCTGCCAGACCTTGCTAAGCTAGAGAATGTAAAGAAGGTCATAGAAGACCTCAAAACCGCAGCGGAGAACACAAGCCGAGCGCTTGGGAACTTAAAGGATGCCTTTGCGCCGGTTGGAACGAATGCTGAGCAAGCTGAACCCAAGCTAAGTGGCCTGAAGCAGACAATTGATGACATCGCTTTCGCGATAGAACCACTGACGGGTTTGCTAAAAACACTCAGCATCAGCTTACGAGTCCTCAGTGAAGTTTTTGGACATGTGAGCGCTTCTGGCAGTGGCACGAGAGCCATACTTGCCGATGTTATTCACACACTTCTTACACAAATCAGGGCCTTTGTGTCAAGCCTCATGGGAGGTTTAACTTCAGTTGTTGTGTTCTTTCGGGGAATTGCAGATGTTGTAAGAGGCATTGCCGAACTATACTTTCATTCGTTGACTTTTCTTCCTAGATTGATTATCGCAGCTATTCGCGATGGAATCCCAGGTGTTCTGGCTGAGTTCAAACACATTGAGGCCAACATCCTGCTCTCTGCTCTGAGAGTCGTGGAAGGGCTTGTAGAGATTCTAAAAGGCGGCATTTCTCTCCTTCTTACCACTGTTTGGTCATTTGTAACGAGGGTCGCAGGTCTTATTGACCTGATAATTCCAACAGCACATTTGCAGGACCGCCTAGCTGAAGACCAAGACGCACTTACGGCTAGTTTCCAACAGATGTATGATGATTTCGAGAGATGGGAGGGCAAACTAACCCAGGGTTGGTCAAATCTATTCGACAATCTAAGAAATAGGGTAGGCCTCGGCAGCCACGACATTGTGCAGGCTGGACAAGGCATGGAGCAGGAGTTCGGACAGGTTCTCCTGCGAGCCGGTACAACTGCTACAACAAACTTCACAACCTCGTTTACTGTTCCGGACCGCTTCAAATATTACAACTCTCAGATGCTGGAAGAGGCCACCGCGACATTTGGCCCAGGTGGAAGGTTTGAAAGCGTATTCCAGAATCTCCCGCAAGCAGCCCAGCCCTGCTATGCTACTTTCGACAGTCTTGCAAGGGATATCCAGGAGAACTCCACGGCTTCGTTTAGGGCATTCGATGCGGCGCTTGGGCCTGGCGGGGGGATTCCGTCTGTTGCAAGCCAGACGGATAAAACAACAAGCCAACCTGTTCGCGACGCTTTTACCAGCATGAAGAACTGGACAAATACCGCTGTCCAGAACGTTAGCGACTTCTTTAGTAGGACATTTGGAGCAGGCGGGCCAGTCCAGACAACCGCTGCTTCTGTTGCGGCCTCGATTTCAAACTTCTTCACGGTCTCAATTCCGAATGCCTTTAGGAGCATGCGGGACTCGGCTCAGAGCATTATCGAGCAAGTCAAGGTGAGCTTCACAGGTGTATTTGGTCCAGGTGGTGCCCTTGCCCTTATCACCTCTGCTGTCGGTGCAAATGTCTTACAGTTTCTCACGGATGCTATCACCGGTTTCCGTGACAACGTTTGGGTGCCGGTTGTGAACGGGCTTCGAGACGTGTTCAATGGTGTCTTTGCTGCAGGTGGCGCAATGGCCTCTGCTGCCTCCAGCTTCGGCACAAATGTAACAGAGAAAATCAAGAACTTCATCTCCGGGATGAAGACGAGGATTAATGAACTGGTTGGGGAAATCAGAACTAAGTGGGAGGAGGTCTTTGGGACGTCCAGAACAGCTGGTGCGCTTGAGGCAGCCTGGAATAGGTTGAAAGGGGCGCTGGAGAGCATCTGGTCGCTTATGAAAGGCCCGCTGGAAGCCTTGCGAGACCTCTTGAATAGAATCCGAAGCAATGTTGAGTGGATATTGAGCAACATTGGCCGAGTAACAGGGACACCAGTGCGGAACGTTCCGCCTGGCGCTCAAGAAGGTGGTATTTTCACTAGGCCACAAGTTAGGACAATTGCAGAAGCTGGCCCCGAAGCAGTTATCCCACTTGTGCATGGTGCCGTACCTGTACTATTACAGGGCAGTGGGCCAGGCACGACTATTCAGATTACAATCACTGGAAACACCTTCCTAAGTCCTGATGATGCAGAATACTTAGCAGATATTTTGTCGGAACGGATTGCCTCTCAGTTGAGGCGTAGAAGAGTTTTTGTGACAACATAAGGAGGTAAGAAGATGGCTAATCAACTTTACCCTGCTGGTCGAAATGGGTTTCTAACTGGAAGCATCCACTGGGGCGGTGCCTCACCAGATACGTTTCGAGTATATCTGATTGATACAGCTGACTACACGTTCTCAACGTCTCATGATTACCTGAACGATGTCCCTAGTGCTGCACGCGTCGCCTATGCAACTCTGACGAATACATCAGCAACCGATGGTGTGGCGGACGCCGATGATGTAACATTTACAAGCGTGACGGGTGACCAAAGTGAGGCCCTCATCATCTGCAAGTGGACAGGCAATGAAGCAACCTCAAATCTGATTGCTTACATTGACACTGCCACTGGCCTGCCTGTTACACCGAACGGTGGGGATATCACTGTGACCTGGGATAACGGCTCGAACAAGATTTTTAAGTTATGAACGGCTCCTCAGCCGAGGTGCCTAGAAAGGAGGGTTAGGTGGCTACCCGATGTGTCTTTACGCCACTCAGCGCTGAGTTCCCAACGTCGAACTTTCCTCAACTACTGCTAGTGAACCGACGACCTGTGCTAGCGTTCGATGCCAGTACTGACGAGACTGCCTACTGGACAGCAGTTGTGCCACAGGGTTTCACAGGGACACCAAGTGTCACTGTCTCATTCATCATGGCATCGGCCACGTCTGGCAATGTAGTCTTTCAAGCGGCCATCGAAGCGGTTACGTCTGGTGATGCTTTAGACCTTGACACAGCCACTTCATTTGATACCGCTAACTCAAGTGGGGCGGTTTCTGTGCCGACGACTGCTGGGTACATGAAGCAGTTTTCCATCACACTTATGACAAATGACAGCATGGCAGCTGCTGACTATTTCCGCTTATCACTGAACCGTGACGCGGATAATGCAAATGATACAGCGGCTGGTGACTGTTATGTGCTAGCAGTTGAGCTTCGCGATGGAGCGTAAATGGCTGTACGATTTGACGCTGCTGCTGACAGACTACTGAGGACATCCGACCTACCGAATGTCAACTCGGCCTATACAGTCATGGGTTGGGTGTATGTCTCATCTGACGTGTCTGACACCTGGGGCACCTTTGTTGCGCTCAATAACAACAACTTAGCGAGTGTGGCTGATTATGTTCAGCTTCATCGTTCCGGAACTACGCGCACATGGGTATTGGGTGCCAGCAATGGTAGTTACTATGAGGAGGAAGGCAGCTCTTATTCCACCCTCACATGGTACCATGTGGCGATGGTTCGCGAGAGCACCACGTCACTGAAGTTATACGTCAATGGAAGCTTGATACTGACAAACACAAACAATGTGGGAAGCCGTGGAAGCGCCACTAGACTGGAGCTAGGAAATGCAACAACCGCCAATGATACACCGCTAAATGGGCGTGTGGCCTACCTCAAAGCCTGGACTGCTGCACTTTCTGAGGCTGAGATATTGGCCGAGGTGAACGCAATCCGCCCAGTCCGTGCTCTTAACCTATATGGCTTTTGGCCTGCTTTCCCAGGCAGCGGTGAGCGAATAGCTGATTACAGTGGGAACGGACGGAGCTGGACAGAGGGTGGCACACTGACTGATGAGGACCCGCCACCAGTTTCCTGGGGTGCTGGGCCGCTTATCTTTCTAATTGCGGGTGCTGCTGAAGCACAGGAGATTCTACCCAGCGGCATCCCAAGTGAAGAGGTCTTTGGCAGCCTAACGGTCGCATCCCTTCCACCCAATATCCAGCCCAGTGGGATTGCCTCAGAGGAGGCTTTTGGAACAGCAGCGCTTCGCCTCGAAATCAAGCCAACTGGCATTGAATCTGGAGAGATATTTGGCACTCCATATATAGGTCTGCAAGTTATTTTGCCAACCGGTATTGCCTCAGCAGAAGCATTTGGCATGGCTGCCATTAGCCTTAGAATTATTCCACTAGGGATTGTGTCTGCAGAAGTATTTGGAACCCCTCAGCTTGCAGGGCATCAGAACATCTTGCCGACTGGGGTTGAAAGTGCAGTCGCGTTTGGAAGCCCCATTATCAGCGCTGGTGGGGCAGTTCTTGGAGTAGAAGGCATCCAATCTGCTTTGGCGTGGGGGTATGCAGTGGTCGAAACTGAACCTTTGTCACTTCTAGGAACAGATGGTGTGTATCTAGGCCATGCCGGAAGCGAGGTAGAATGGCTGAACTGTTGGGACTTGGCTAGTCTTCAAGACTTGTCCATCTCAGACAGGCTAGGTGCAGGAAATGACTCGCTCTCTTTCACGATGCGAGTTCCACGAGGTTACACACAGACTAATGAACTTCCACTAAGCGGGCAGTTGGTCAAGGTCTCCATCGGCGATGCAAAGCTCTTCGAGGGTACAATTGGAAGTGTTGAGAACACATGGTTAGAGTCCGGCCCAACAGCGATACTCCTGAAATGTTCTGGTAACTCTTATACCCATCTGCTTGACCGCCACTTGGTCGTGGCGACTCGCGAAGAAGAGCGAGCAGGTGTGAGGGTTCGAGCCATATTGAAGGAGTTCGCACCTGACTTCGCTGATGACCTGACTGGAATTACAGACGGCCCGATTATCCCACCACAGGACTATGACTACCAGACTGTTACCTCGGTTATCTCAAGCATTGCACGGATGATTGGGTATTTGTGGGACGTAACGTACGATAGAAAAGTTCTGCTTTTTGCGAACCTAGACGAGCCCGCGCCGATTCAGGAACTCAACTTGGACAGTTATACTGTTCCAGGCGACATTTCGATTTCAGTTGAACCGGTGCAGGCGAATGTTGTAATTATCAAGGATTTCTCTTCTAAGTCCCGGAATCCGCATTCTCACGAGATGACCGCGGATGGGCGGACTTCATTTTTCAAGCTACCGATGCCTCCATTTAGCATCGAGGATACTGAAGTTTACGTAAAGCCAGAGGGCGGGACCGATTGGGTTAAGAGGCTGCTGTTGGAGGACCCGCTAGATGGTTCACCTTCTTCTGTAACGGGAGTTCCGGGTGTGGCCTACCTATGCACATTCAACTGGGGTGTTAGGTTTCCAACATCTGATATGCCAGGCCCAGGCGATACCGTAAGAGTGGATTACCATCCTGAAATCCCTGACCGAGTTGTGGTTGTAATGGATGAGGATTCAATACGAGAGTGTGCGCGCCGTGAGTCCAGCGATGGCCGTCATGAGATGTACATGTCAGCCTCGGACTATAGGGTTTCAGATGAACTTCCAATCCTACGTTTAGGCGAGATGATTTTAGCTAGAACAGCATGGCCTGTTATCAGTGGAAGCATGGTGCTTCGGACTCAGGATTACGGGGCTTGGAAGCCAGGTCAGTGGTTCACTATTTACTCAGCCGACCGAGACATTTACGATGTAAGGGCCTGGGTAAAGTCGAACTATACTACAAAGATGCCACAGCGAGTCTGGGTTACTGAAGTTACGCGGAAGTTCGAGGTTCATCCTGATGGGATTTGGGAATATGATGAAGTTCAGTTTACCTCGCAGCCGTGGGGGGAGATTTAGAATGGTTGTGTTGGGTTCGATTGTCCGTAATGGAGTTGCATACCTTGCGAACTACTTTTGGCGCTGTGAACGGCTATGGAAAGCCCTTAATGGCGGCTTACATGTGATACTTCTGGAGGGCGATTCGACGGATGGAACTAAGCCATTTATGGAGGATGTCGATTATCCATGGCTCACTAAGCTTGAACTTAACTTAGGCAATGAGACATTTGGACATGTTGACCACCCTGCTAGGTGGCTTCGGATTTCAAAGTGTGCGAACAAAGTCCTGGAGGCGATACCCGCCTCAGCGGAAAAGTTCATCTGGGTTGAGACAGACATCATCTGGGCTGTTGATAGCATGGTAGATCTGCTTGATTGCGTAAGCGAGAAGGTTGCTGTGGCACCGATGATATTGGCTTATGGAACGAATCGGTTCTATGATGTCTGGGGCTTCCGCGAGCTGAACGGTGCGTGCTTTTCCGCATTTCCTCCTTATTATAGGGGGTGGCCAGCTCAGGGCCTGTATGAAATCCAGTCGGCTGGTTCATGCATCGTGATGCCAGCGTGGGTTGCCAGAGCTGCGCGGTACCCAACCAATCCTGTAATCTGCGACGGGATTGTTGGCTGGTGTCGAGACATTCGGCTAAATGGCGTGAAGCTGTTTCTGAAGCCAGATGTTACGTTCTACCATCCAAACGAGTGAAAGATGGCTAAGATAGTGGGGGTTGCGACAACTTGGAACGAGGCGAAGAGCATTGGACATTTAGTGCTGGGGTTTCGGCTAGCAGGCTGCCAGGATGTAATTATCGTGGACAATTGCTCTACTGATGGCACTGCTGAGATAGCTGAACAACGGGGTGCCACTGTTATCGAAAAGCCTTGCACAATAAGTGAAGGGCTCATGACAGGTTGGAAACATGCAGTCCTGGCTGGTGCTGACTATGTGCTCCAGTGCGACGCAGGAGACAGCTTCGACCCGCTGGAAGGACAGAGTTTCGTTGGCCTGAAAGCTGACCTTGTAGTTGGGATGCGGCTAATCTATGTTGGTCGTTCCTGGCGGCGCTTTGCATCTTTAATGTTCAGCCAAGCCTGTAACAGGCTAACTGGTTTTGCGGTAGCCGATTGGACGTCTGGTTTTCGCCTTTTCTCACGGGACTTGCTCATCAGCCTCTTAGGAAAGGACTTTCGCTACAGAGGGCACGTTTGGCAAGCAGAAGTTCTCTTGCGTGCTTTATACAGTGGTGCTATAGTAAAAGAGCAACCAGTCAGTTATATCGCTGGCAGAAGCAACATGCCATTGCGAGACTGGCTGGAGGCTTTGGGTTTCTTGGTGAGGCTAGGATGCAGAAGCTAAGAGTTAGCGGTTCGATTGATATTCGCAGCTTAGCGGCGAAGAATATTATTACGTCCGAAGGGCGTGATGCGCTTCTTACAGCAATCGCTGGTAATACATCCCCTGGTTGGGCGTATCTAGCGGTGGGGACTGGGTCAAGCACCCCAGGCTCAGCCCAGACTGCGTTAGATTGCGAGCTCTACCGTGGGCCCTTCGTAGGTGGATGGGTCACCAATCCTGGAACAGCCAGGCTTGTAGCTGTGTTCACGGCTGGAGAAGCGAATGGGACTTGGTACGAGTTTGGGATTTTCAATGAGCCTGCTAAGCAATCGGTTCTCTCGGCATGTGATGGCACGGCGGGCTGGTCTTCAGACGGAACGCTTGTCTCGGAGACATCTTATGTGATGCAGGGCGCGGCAAGCTTGCGCTGTCAAATGCCAGCAGGCGGAAGTGTGGCATTTCAAGGTACTGCATTAGTTCCATCCACACCTGACATCAGCTCCGTTGTCTGGTCTGCTTCTGACAGGCTACAGTTTTGGTACCGTTCTTCGACAGATATCGGAACTGTGTGGGTTCGCGTTGGCAATAGCGGTTCAGCTTACTACCTTTTCCAATGGGTGCCAGGCTCGGCTAACACTTGGCACTTGTTCTCAGAGAAACTATCGAATGCTGGTACCGTAGTGGGCTATCCACTGATGCCGTTTCAGTACTTTCTACTATACCACAGCCCTCAGGCCTCTCCATTCAATGAGTATGTAGATTATATTTCGATATATGGTGAGAATGGTGAGATGATGACACGGGGAGTTTTTGGGACACCTGTCACGAAAGAGTGGCAGGAAGTTCTGAACGCTCACTATACAGTGGTGATTGAATGAAGCTCTCAGATATGATAGCGGAGATTTGGGACAGGGCGCATCATGTCTTCCCGAAGTATGCGCCGAGAAAGCTTCTAACCTGGACTACTATGACAGAGTCACGTGCGCTTCTTGGGACTGATGAGAGTGAGATTACAACTGTGCCATTTCCTGCTAAGTGGGCGGCTGATACTGGCAAGACCTCAGAGAATGTGAACTGGGGTGAAGGGGTCTGGTCATGACGGCACATTCAAGCCCTGTGAGTCCTGGCAATAACATCAAAGCCGATGACCTGGCGAACATCGAACTAGACATCACACAGTACCATGACCACTCTGGAGGTGACAAAGGCAATGTCCTCAGTCCACTCTCTATCAGCAGTGGTGCTGTAAGCCTCTCCAGTTTTGTTGCCTATGAGCGAACGGATTTCCTGCCTGCGATGGTCTATACTCAGAATGGCACTGTGTGCATGGGGGGGACGTTGAGCACTAGCTTTCTGTGGCCTTACATTCAGTTAGGGACGGCTGTTGGAACTGCAGCCTTACGAGTGGTCGCATATGCTATTTGGTCGCCGCCGTCCTATGCAACAACAGGGTCGGCTTTCGCGATAATCCGTTGGGGAACAGCGACCGAGACGAATAAGGCTGTGAGCCTTTGTGGTACAGTTTATTCCCAGCTTGCTAACACCTCAGCTACCCCCGATGTTCTTACTTTTACAGGTGGTGGTGGAACAGTAGGCTCAGCAGCTGCTAATGAGGTTGTCCTCTATGGGACTTGCAACTTGGGAGCACTTTCAACATCGCGGGTCTATTTCCTAAGCTACACACGTAACCCTGGCGCTTACTCTGATACGTACCCAAGAACTCCGAACTTTTTAGGCTTTCTCATTCGGTATGGAGTGAAGTGACAATGGCCCTCCGTTCAACTGTCGCATCAGGAAACTGGAGCAGTCCCTCAGTCTGGGCTGGCGGAACAGTCCCAGTTGCAGGCGACTCAGTGCTTATCAACGCCGAGCATGATGTGGTCTTCGACGTGAGCCAGCTTGGTTGGGGAAGTGGGCTTGGGACGGTAACGGTGAATGGGAAGCTCAGGTTTTCTAACTCCACCGCAACGTGTCTTTTCCTTGGTGGGCCAACCTATGCGGGTTCAATAGTCATCAATGGGACAGTCACAATCGGAGAGCCTGAAAGTCCCATCCCCTTTGGCCCTTCACCTTATTTTTACTACGCGCAAGTTTACTCATACTGTCCAACTTCGCCTACGAACGCTACTCCACCTGTGACTATCTTCAACCTAGCATCAGATACAGCCTTGTTCTCAGCCTTCGGTTCAGCGGGTACGCCAATCTTTTGCACAACTGGCAGTGCACCAGCAGGGGCTGGCTCTATTACTCTGAACGCGCCGTATCTGGGGACCGTCGGAAGTGACTTCGGGCTTTACATCTCAGTCCTCTCAGGTGGAACACTTAGCTACCAATATATCACTGCAACTGGCTATAATCCAAGTACCCATGTCTTGAGCTTCACCCCCACTTTAAGCGGTAGTGTGCCACCTGGTGGCCTTTTGCTCCGTGCGACAATGCCTGTTTTAATCATGCCAGACGGGTCCGGTGGTGCAATCCCGTTCAACCGCATCCAGCCGAATCTCTCAGTAACTGGGGTACGGTTTGCTAATGTAAACTGGGGACTTTTCGCTAACTGTTATGGGACGGCAGGATGGTCGAATTGGTACCCATTTGCAAGATATGGTGGAAGTTTTGATGCCTGCAGTTTGAATGCTAGCCTTAGCAGCGCAGACCGGTTCTTTTTCCGTGTGGGGAGCGTTTCGATTAGCAACTCTGCATTCGTAATTAGCGGTGCATCACACGATTTTATTAGTTACAGTTTCGACTGCTCACTCACTAACTGTGGGTTTATAGATATTGGATATGGGCCAGCTCTGATATCTGAGGCTCAAGATGTTTCAGTGGAAAATTGTATCGTAATGCTAGGTGGGCAGACAGCCCTATTCGAGAATTGCCACAATAGCAAGGTCTGGGGTGGGACTGTGTGGGCTGATGTTCGAGGATACCAGCAGGTTTTCAGTAGATGTTCTGATTGCGCCGTTGGAAGTGCAGTCCTTCAGAACTTAGCAAGCAGCAGCGATAACATTCTAGCTTACTCCTGCACATTCACAGGTTCTGCGATACTTCAGCGGCCTGGGAACATTCGATTGGAAGAGTGCACTTTCAACTGGAGCTCGCTCTATGATTTATCCAAGTTCCAATATCAGCTGAGCGGCTTGCTTCAGTCAGTTTGGATTAGGAACTCGACAGCTTCACCGGTTGGAACAGTCTCCATTACAGGCGGTGGAAGTGCGGTATTACAGGCCAGCCCGCCAGGTTCGGCAACTGTTGCTGGAGTTCCGGTGTTCAAGTTAATGGAGGGTCCCACAGTGGAGATTTCTGGCTTGCAGGCTCCAGTGGGCCTCTTGGCCAGGACTACGGTTCCGGGCTCAGGGCGCCTCGTCGCGCGGATGTATTTCTACCTTGACTGGGCGTCCTTAGACTCAACTCGCCTTGAGTACATCCCATGGTGTCGTGTATATAGCCTCTCAGGAGATGTGCTTGCCAATAGCAGTCCTGGCCCAACTAAGATGAACGACTGGGGTGTTAAAGCTTGGAACGTGGTGGATGTGTACTGGGAGAACCAGAGTGAGCTGTCAGAGGAAGTGATTGTGATGGTCGGCGTACGGAAGGTGAACAGTATTTTATACCAGACGTACGTGTCCTTGGCACTGTGGCTCGACAGTGAGCTGCCCGCCTCACTCCCGGTTGAGTACGAAACGGAGGAGCTGAAGCCAGCATAAGATGGCAACTAGAACAGCAGTTCAAAGTGGACTTTGGAGTTTAGCAAGCACCTGGGACACTGGTATTCCAGCAGCGGGCGATACAGTTATCATTCCATCTGGCATCACTGTTACACTGGATAAGTCGTATACGGGTTCCAACGCACTCTCGACAATTAATGTCACAGGCGGGACTTTATATTGCCCTGGCAACATTGCAAGCACGATTCAGCTCGAAGTCACAACCTACATTCATATTGAGGGCTCAGAAGTCTATGGGATTGGGGAAGTCATACTCGGAAGTGAGGATAATCCAGTTACCCTCAAGTCAGGTGCAGAACGAATTAAGTTTGTTGGCCTCTCTGAAACCTTGTTTCATCTGGGCCAAGAGGCGCAGGTGAAAGTTTATTGTGATATGTCAGTCCCTACGCTGATGAAGGCCACAACTCGTGCTGGCGCTGGAAGCACTACAGTTTGGGTTGACTCTGATTTTACATTCGCTGCTGGGCAAAAGGTATTTATACCTTCCCATGGCGCCACACATACGCTCGCAAGTGGTTCTGGGAGTCGCGTCTTAGTTTTAGACCCACCATTATACGACACTCTGGCACAGGGTGCTGATATCATCTTTCTGACGAAACCAGTCTTGCTTCGTTCTCAAGAAGGCGGGTTTGGCACACCATTTGGTTACGTCTTTGTCGCACCATCGTCCGCAAGGTATGAAATTGAGCTACATGGCGCAAAGCTTGAGGGAAAGGCCGCTTTCTATTCAACTGTGGCGGGGAGCAGAGATATTCTCTTTGACCGATGTTCACTTGAATCTGCAGTCCTCTGGGAGCTATCGGGTGAGGATGGCACTAGCATTAACAACTTCCGCATGAACGGGTGTGGGGTAAAGGACTGGGGTTTCTTTTACGGTATATTCTGTCAACTGTTGGACTGGACTACAGTTAACTCTTCCTGTTTTTACTCTGCTTCAACACTAACTCATCGATGCCGAAATATCTCGTTTAAAGACTGCTCTTTTTATTTCGATGCGCCACTTATTCGAGAGTCAAGCCGAATTCGTCTGGACGATTGCAGATTTGTCTTCCTTGACCCTCTATATGACGGAGTTTATCCTGTGGTTAGTGAGAACTCCTTTGACTGTACGATTGACAATTTGGTGCTTGAGGGAGCACCTTCTAATGCGCTCCTCTTCCGTGCCTGCAACAGGATACGGGTGAATGGGAACATGGTGCCAAGCGGTGTACAAGTTCAGCAATGTCCCGTGTCAAGCCGCCTTGAGTTCACCGGCGGGAAGAGTTGGGATGAAAGCCACTGGACTAGCTCGGAGATGGCTACTTGTGCAGGTTCATCCGCTGTCTTCAAGTGGGTAAGGGGCGACGCTTGGGTTGAAGAGCTTACGACTGGTGGGAAAGTTATTTATCCATTCAGACAAGTCTTGTGGGAAACTGAGACCAAGCGAACTTATCAGAAGTTAGACTTGTTCCATCATGAGACACAGGGTGTAGAGAGGTCGTTTGCATTTGATGCTGTAACACCACACGATTTTCTTGCGACTGTCGTAAGTTTAGCATGTACCACTACAGCGCCATCATCGGGACCGACCCTCAAAGTGGTGGATGAGATTGAGCATTGGTTTTCAGGCCATGGAACAACTCTCCTACAGTTAACATGCGATGCAGTACCCATGGGTATTTCGACAGCTGAAGGGACTGGCTCGCTGGCTGCCATCAAGCGGTACCATGCCGCTCTTACCCCTGGAAGCCCGGCACACGTTGTTCTGGAGCGTTTCGGCCTACAAGACAAGCCGTTACATGTTGAGGCGGTTAGCTTAGAAGATGTGATGAGAGCCAACCAACAGGTTCGTTTACGGAGCCTGGTCGTTTCACCACTCGGTCATCTACACACTGGCCTTGAGCATGATGGGACGCAGCTCTCTTTGGTTCCGTCAAGCCTACCTCGTTCGAAGAGACAGATGCTTCGCAAGTCCGTCTTTGTACCCGTGGTTGGAGGCATCTCATCAGATGGAAGCCTATTGAACTTTGAGGAGTTTTTAGGCTTTGGCATTCGTGTCCCCAATACTAAGAAGAAGTTTGCAATAGTGGGTGCATGCGCAGTACCAAAAGAGATGACATCTGGGCTTGCACCTATGTCTGTTGAAGTAATCATGTTGGGAACTAGTCTAGATGGATTTTGGTATGGAGAGCGGCAGGCATATTCGGTTGAGGTTGCATTTGCTAAGATGCCAACTAAGGGACTAACAACCCACCTCTCATCCGAGACGCTCGTCCGAAACAGCTACGAGAGCTTCTGGAATTATTCGTGTTTTGGATATGAGACGATATTTCCACGGAGCGAAGCGCTTGCTGCTTTTTCAAAGGAAGGTATAGTAAGCAGCATCACGGAAGAGGATATCCTGTTTGTAATCTTGTACTTACACAAGAACGAAGAGCCTCGCAGTTATACAGCAGGAGGCCTCGACTTAGTTCAGGGGTTTATTGTGCACTTTTGGGGAACGTAGGATGACAGTTCAAGCTGGTTCGCCTGCAGTTCCATCTGACTATAACGACCTTCTCGATTTAGTGGATGAGCACTTCCATTCCGGAAGCGCGATGTTAGATGGTGTGACATTGTCAGATGCCTCGCTTTCGCTCGGTTGCATTGTTCCCGCAAATGTTAGCTCTACCCAGCGGCGCTTTTTCCTGCCTCCTATGTGCACGACCAGCGGCTGGAGTGTGAGGAGTGGGCGGCTGTGCTGCAAGGTAGGCAAGCCAACGTCAAGTGACGTCCGGCTTCTATACTGGCTCGCACCAATACCGGTCGAATTAGATGTTAGCAGTGGTGTTATCTTATCAACACGTCTGTTCTTTATCTGTGACCCACCGACGGGAAGCGGTGAGGTTGGGATTGATTTCCGCTTTTTCGAGAGACGTCATCGGGACTACGCCTCTCCTACTATTCTGAGGTCACAAGTGATTACCCATACGCCCAGGCTTGGCGAGAACATGATTGAGGTAAGTAGCCCAGCAGTCTGGACACTCGATTCTTTTCAAAGCACTCCCAATCCATACGAGCAAGGACAGTTTCGGTTCCTCCACTTCTATGTAACCAGGTCGTACAAGGTTGACACTTTCGAAGGAGTCATATATATTGTTGGACTGGAAGTGATTTATCAGGTAACATTCTAAAGCAGGGAAGCGTAATGGAACGCTATAATGCTCCGAGTGTGATGGTAGGAACCTCGTCTGAGATACCAGCGAGCGGCATTTATGGGCAGCTGTTCATCACTACTGATACGAAGCAGACTTTTATGTGGAACGGTTCTGCCTGGACACTCGTCCTGCCAGTTTCAACTGCAGCTCGTGGGACGTTCACTGAGCTAGAGGACTGCCCATCATCCTATGTTGAGCAAAGCGGCAATCTCCTGCGGGTAAATGCCAATGAGAATGGACTGGAGTTCACAGATACTGAGACGCTAGCGGGGTCACTGGCTGGCTACTTTACAGATAGCGAACAGTTTAGTGCTGAGCGAGATCCATTTGCCTTGTTTATTCAACCATATGGCTTGACAAGTGGAACGATGCTGTGGGCCTATAGCGGGTTTGGCGTTGCTTTTTGGGGCGATGTCCGGTCTTCTATTCTGGGTCTGACCGCAGCCTCATGGAACCGAACAAACTGGGCTTTCACGCCGTACCGTGGCCCGTTTGGGGACTTCACTGGCGTCTCAACCTATCTATCTTCCGATGACAGTGGCCACTTTCGCGCTGGCGGATGGCACTGGTTGGTGTATGGCTGGGTATCTGTGGACAGAGCGCAGTCAGGTCAAGTTGTCTGTCGGCGTCAATGGCCTACGTACCACTCATGGGGGATAGAGTATCTTGCCTCAACACGGAAGTTCAGATGGGGTATATCAGAGACGGGAAATAGCGGGACGTCATTTGTTAATGTAGATACGGATGAAGTCCAGCCAGGCCGTTTTTACTTTGTAGCGGGATACTTCAATCCTGGTACAGATATTCGGATTTACTGGGCTAGCGCTGCCGAGTCATCACTCCATAGCAGAACGCAAGCAACAACATTTAATAGCCTGTATGCTGGGACCGTGAAATTTGGTATCGGTGCCGGTTTTGATGATACAGGAAATCCTGCAAGTTACCTCTGTGGTAGGATTGGCCCGTTCGCAGGATGGGGAAATGTGCTTCCTGAAGAGGTAGAGACATTCCTCTCGACTGTTTTTGAGCGCACGAAGGATTTTTTCCGTCAGACGGGCTATAAGTATTACGCACTCACAACACCTCTGACGAGTACCGATTGGGACGGCGATGCAAAGGCTGTTGGGACTTATACAATCTACCCACGACACTTTGGCTACCCTGCAAATGCAAGAGCCATTGAGTTGCTGGTTCGGGCCACTTGGAGCGCGGCGGCTGATGGAAATTACCTCTTAACGAAGTCAGTTAGCACAGTTTCGAATGCAAACTCTGCAGTACGGGCAATGGTAGCCAACACTCCGACCGAACGAGTTTTCAAAGTTCCTCTTTGGCACGATGGTTCATTTCAGGTAATCGTAGCTGGAGCCGGTACGACTTCCACATACCTATATGTGACAGGCTATTATAAGTGAGAGCGATGGAAGAATGGCTGCAAGACTCTTTCCGCTGGTCAATCCGCTAACGCACACCGACTGGGATGGTGACGCGAAGTCAGTCGGGACGTACACAATCACACCAACCATGTTTGGTTATCCGACGGATGCAGTTGCGGTCTGTATCACGTTGAGTGCAAAGTGGACTTCAGCAAACACGAACTATATTGTGTACGCTCGACCTGCAGGGTCTTCTGGTACGGGTCATATTCGGGTGACATCCATGGTTGCAAACATTACCAACGACACTGGCGGTGATGTTGCGCTCGACAGTAACGCGAGCTTTGAGATAGTAGTAGCAGGTGCAGCGACGAGTAGTACGTATTTACAAGTGACAGGTTATTATTTAGAAACGGAGGTTTGAGATGAGAGTCTTGTCAGAATCGTTTGAGAGTGGGCAGTGGACGCATCGCTGTTATCGGTTTACAGAGGGAAAGTCTGCTGAGCAGCTTGAGCTGGGAAATATCTTTGCACCAGATGGATGGGCGTTCTGGTTTTTCTCCAAGCCTGGAGAGCTTGACCAGCCTGAGGCGCGCTACTGTTGGGTATCGGCTGACCCGCGGCGCGTTCACTCTGGGAGCGGCGCTTTTATGTGGTTCTGGTTCTACCGCAAAGGGATTGCAGGCCTATGGAAAGTTTTAGATATTACACCTGGACAGATTGTAAAAGTGAGCGCCTGGGCGCATGCCTGGAGCAATGGATATGCGGGCGGGCCAGCGAACGACGACCCGTTCTGGAGCGAATGGGCAGGTCGGAAGGTTGTTGCGATTGCAGAGCAGGATATTCCAGCACTGAATGGTGATGCTCAGAACGATGCCGCGGGCAATATTCTGTTCGATGTGGGGATTGACCCCACGGGTGGGACCGACCCGCGCTCAGATAAGATTGTCTGGAGCACGGCATATGCCATCTACAATGGCTATTGTCAGCAGCTAGTTACCGAGGCTACCGCGCAGTCTAATAAAGTGACCGTATTTCTGCGTAGCCGTGTGAAGTGGCCGTTCAAGCACAACGATTGCTACTGGGATGATGTGGTAGTTGAAGCTGAGACGCCACCGCCATCACCTTCGCCGCGTGGCGCTCCGCGGATTGACTATGTGCGGACGTATCATGTTATCCCGCAGGATGCCTCATTGGAGCGGGCGACCGAAATCTTCCGTAAATGCTGGCAAGAGAGCAGAGCGACAGTCGGCGGCAGCTATGATGATGCGGGCATCGGCGACCTGAGCGTGCGCAATGCAGTCCTGTGGGATATTCCAGCGGAACGCAGACAGGAGTTTCTAGATTGGTATCGGAAGCACTATCCCGGTGTCAACGTGCGGTTCGAGGGGGCTGGCAGCGTTGAGCCTAAGCCTGCAACGGATGAAGTCTTACTAAGCCAGTGCGACCCCTTGTGGGCCAGCAGACGGTTTGGCGGGCCTGACTGTACGCTCACGATTGGGCAGGCGGGCTGTTTTATCACCTGCCTCGCGATGGCGCAGCGCTATCTGAAGATAAAACTGGACGCGACGCCCATAACGGTGGATGAAACGCTGGGGCCGAGCGGCTACACGGGATGTCGAGCGCTATGGTCAGCAATCAATGCCAGGCTAGGAATTTTCATCAGCAGCGGCACTGAGCAAGATGTTCGGAACGCATTGACGACTGGCAAATGCGCATTAGCGGAAGTCGCGCCGCAGACATATGAGCACTTCGTAATGGTGACGCGCTATGAGAATGGGCGCTATTGGATGTACGACCCGTGGAAAAACATCGCGGGCTGGCTTGACGAGCATTATCCTGGGGTGGATAGCTGGAGGATCCTCGCGCCAAACCCTAGTACAGCGCCGTCAGGTGGGCAATTGCGACGCCTGCTGACGGCGCATGCGCAGACATGGATTGGTGGGCTGTCTGACTTCCTCTACACCCACCGCCCAGTGGGGTTCAAGCGGGTGACAGGATGCGAGGATATTATCACAGCGCAGGTACTCAATCCGGGGATGGTTTGCGTATACCGACCAGAAGGGAATTGGGCAACGCCTCAAGAGAGGGTGCGGGCCAATCTCGATACGCTCAGACGCGTTTGTGATGAGCTGGAGAAGCGCAACCTCCCGTTAGTGTTCGGCAAGCGATTCTGGATGGAAGGGCCCAACGAAGTATATGGGACGGACAGAGCAGACAACCTCCGTTGGCGGGATTGGGAGTTGCAGTTTGTGAGAGAATTGGCAGCTGCCGAGCCGCGTGTTGGAGCTTGCGTCTTCTGTGCGGCAGTGGGCAATCCGCCCGAAGACCAGTGGAAAGACTTGGCGCCGCTGGCGCAGGTTGTGCAAGAGAACGGTGGACTTTTCGGTTATCATGGGTATTTTGCCGCCAACCCGACGTGGTGTAGTTTAGATGACTTTGAGACGCATGGCCGCTGGCTAGAGTTTCGCTGGATGCAGATTGACGATGCGCTGCGAAGCTACGGCGCGACGGTACGCTGGTTTCTAGGCGAGTGTGGAGCGGTAGGAGGGAAACCCGTGACGGGTGGCTATAATCTGCTGCCGAACGATGGTTGGCGGTCGAAAGAGTGCCTCAATGGGGACTGGGCAAAGTATCTGCAATATCTGGAGCGGTTTTTAGAGCGCTGCATTGCCTGGAATACGACACATGAGGATAGGCTGGTAGGGGCGGCGCTGTTCACGGTTGGAGAGGCATTTGTGGGCTGGGATAGTTTCAAACTATGGGGCAACGAGCTTCAACAGATAGGAGAGATGATGAAGTCCAAATGACGCCAGATGGGTTGGAAGGAACAGACGATAGAATAGCCCTTGCGATTGTCGTGACGAAGCTAGACCAATTGTCAAGCGACTTGCATAGCTGGCGTGCTGAGACGCGCGAGCAGATGAGACAAATCTGCCAGCAAATCGAGCAGCACGATGCCCGTTTGCGAGACTTGGAACGTCAACATGAGGCAATGAAGGTTCGTGTTGGCGGCTGGGCCGGGATCCAGACGGCGCTATCAGCTGTCCTGAGCGCAATAGCAGCGTGGATTGGGTATAGGAATTGACGAAGCGGCGGCGAACGGTCATACTCGCATTGGCGGATACCCATGCGGGTTATCGGTTGGGCTTGATGAACCCCGACATCATACTGCCCGCCGATGATACAGGCGAGCCGATACGCCCTATCGTGACGGAGTTTCAGAAGTGGTTGTGGGGGTGCTACGTAGAGGATATGCAGGCGGTGCGCGAGTTTGCGGGGCGCGACCGCCTTTTGATTGTTCACGTGGGAGACATATGTCAGGGCAACCGCGTCTCCCATGCATTGGTTACGCCACGGCTTTCTGACCAGGTGGAGATTGCGGTTGGGAATACGAAGCAGTGGCCACGCGCCGAGCGGATATTTCTCGTGATTGGTACTGATCCGCATGAGCTAGACGAGATGGGCACGCTGGTCAATCTGGTTGCGGCGAGAATTAGGAATGCGGAAGTTGTATCGCACCTGTTATTGGATATAGAGGGCTGTCTAGTAGACATCGCCCATCACGGGCCGCAGTCGGGCATTCGATTTTGGACACGCGGGAATGTTGCACGCCTCTACGCGCAGAGCGTGATTATGAATGAAGTGGGGCGGGGGTGCGCACCCCCTCGCATTCTCCTGCGCGCACATTATCACAATCCCGTGCACGAGACGGTTAGGGTAGGACAATATATGTGCGATATGATTAGCCTACCATCTTATAGCGGGATGTCTCCATATGGGCGAAAGATGATGCAAAGCGCGCACTTGTTGGGTGTAGGATGTCTTGCCTTCGAGGTCATTAATGGGGAGGTGGGGCGTTGGCTGGAACGGACGCACTGGCTAGACCTGCGGATACAGCGGAAGGTATAGATAGGCAGAAGATTATCGAAGAGCTATCTGCGGTAGGGCTGGGAGATACATTAGCCCCTGAACTTGCGTCAGATGAGTTTACAATTTATGATGTCATGCGGCAGCTCAAGCTGAAAAGGCGACGCGCCGAAGCGCTCGTGGCGAAATGGTGTGTAGCTGGGCGGATACTTGAGGTAGGTTATCGCTATCGGCCTGAGACAGGCCGGATAGTGCGGGCGTATAAAAAGTCAGGAGATTAGAATAGAGATGGGCGCTATGTCCGAGGCGGACGGATTATCAAGCCGTCTTAGCGCGTTATCAAACCGTTTCTGCGGATTTGTTTCAAGTTTTACAGTGTATGATACGGGAGGTTGAGATGGAGACCAAGAAGTGGTGGGAAAGCAAGATTGTATGGTTGGGCATCATCGAGACGCTGATAGGAGTATTGCAAATCGTTCAGCAACAGATTGAGGTAGGGTCGCTGAATGGCGCCGGTGTTGTCAACATACTAATCGGCGCCTTGACAATCATTATGCGTGTCTGGTTTACGAACAAGGTTATTAGTTAGCGTTTGAGGGACTCCCAACAAAAGAGAGCCGCTGCGCTTTCGAGCTTGCCAAAACTGCCACCTCACTGTCACTTTTTTCTACATTTGTGCCACCGCCTGCAGCAGTTGTGCATTGACTGCCGAGGAAAGGCTAGTATAATGTGAGCAAAATTATAGCAGAGGAGTGCTAAAAATGAACTGGGAAGAATTAACAAAAGAAGACCAAGAGGTTTATGAGGCAGTGCGGGAGTTTGACAGGAAGTGGAGCCCTAGTCTCATGAAGCTGATAGAACGGGGTGATGCTAATCAGCTACGGGAAGCATTAGTTTGGCTCGTGACGAGGCTTCTAGTTGATTCGACCGAATGGTGGGCATTCATTGTGGCTGGGTTGTTGTATACCAACCATGGCGGGCGACTTCTGAATTTAGACGATTTCCAACGCATCAGTTACAAACTGGCACCGCCTGAAGTCTTAGTGCCCGCTGAGGAGGAGGTGTTTGCATGAAGCTGATATTCGATAGTGCTGCATTTCAGACGAGGAGGCCTTTAGATGAGGCACAGGAAAGTCAAGGGATTGCCTTTTTGGTGATGAAATACGGCACCCCGAAGTGGGCTGGTCTGTTGGTGAAGCTCCCACTAAATGAAGTTGACCTTGAGGAAGTTCAGAACGAACTTGCTGAGCTCCTGGATTCTGCAACGGGGATGGTATATGTCAAGAAATCCAAAAGTCATAGAAGCCGAGAAAAGGTCGCTTGAAGTGATGTACGTGGCCAGCTCTGTCCTAAAGGCAGCCAAAGGGCTGCCTTGTACGCGGGAGCAGCTTGAGCGGTTGAGTGAATTAGCGGGCGGAGCCGCTGACCATATCGCAAAATGGGCGTATGGGAGGCCAGCTCAATCACTCTCGATGGCTGAGATGGGAGCATTGATTTTATGGTTTGAACAGGAGCCGCCTGATGTAAGATGCCTAGTCCTGAGCGAGGCCGAGAACCAAGAGATACCCTTCTAACGCGACATGGTTTTCACAGAAGCACACTGGGACGGGCGCTTGTTTGGAAGGAAGTCAAGTTTTTGGGAATACCTCTGAAGACATTAGCAGGCATTTTCTGGCAGACTAACGGTTTTAAGCGAAGGCACACTTGCCGTGGTTGTGGATACATAGAGGTCTGTAGAAAACAAGTTGCGCAAGGGAATTATGCTGGTTGTGAAGTTCCGTTAATCGGAGAGCTCTTTTGGGAGCAGAAACAAAGGTTGAAGGAGAATGCTTTGATGCGAGGGAAAAGAGAACAAATCAATGTGGTCAAGATAGTCTGTTCTGTCTGTGGTAATGAGCTGAAGGTAGAGAGCCGGGAGTTCGAAGAAGGTGTGTTTCAGGCAGAAGTAAGCCCCTGTCAGAACTGCATGACAAACCGCTTGAAGGCGGTTCTGCATCTCCTGGCTACTACGAAGTCATCTGATGGGAAGCAGAAATGATGATGTGGGTCATGTACACTATCCTAGTATTAGGGTTTCTGCTCATCTCATGGGCGCATATGTGGGATGCTTGATTCTTGACGATATAGCAGAGGTGTGCTATGGTAGAGGTGCAAAGTGCTTGGGTAGGTAAGGCTGCTCATCGCTTTGCCTCCTTTCCAAAGCAGGCTGAGTTTGGGACGCGCCAGATAAGGCGTCAGGTAGGGGCTGGCCGCGCGGGTTGCGCAAATTGCGGAGTAGAGTGCCCCAAGTTCCCAACTCAGCCTGCTTTTTCCTATCATCTACCGCCCGGAGGTTTTGTTCAGATGCGTTGTTATGTGTGCAACCAGAAGCTGAAGTGGACTGAACGTGGATGGGTTCATTCAAACGGCAGCGGGAAGCTGACCGAGTGTCTTAGGTGCGGGTGGTGCGGTGCACTCTCTGCATTAGCCGATGAGTGCCCTAGATGTCATGCGGTTGGCTTCCTCAAGACACATTCGCCTGTGCCAGTGCCGGACAACACAAATGGAGGGATAAAACATGGAAACTAAAGAACTAGACCAGACAGCACGGAGTGCACGTAAGATAATTAGCGAGCTGATAGAAGAGCTAGAAGGTTGTTTAGATGCTGAGGGTTGGCGTGCAGATTCAAGGGGACAGATTAGATTTGTAGTCCGCCGCATTCTAGAGTACAGCCAGGACTTGACTGACCTGTTGCCAGACCTAGATTGGTTGGCCTATGAGAGCGTCTTTTAAAGGAGGGGTTACAATGGCAGAACCAAAGCTGCATGAAGTGGGTGACCTAGTGAATGAGTTACTGAAGAAGAACAAGATGAGGTTAGTTGACGTGGTTAAAGCAGTATGTGCTGACTGTGGCAGTGAGCTGGAGATTGAGAAGCAAGAACTTAAAGATGGCATTCTGACGGTTGAGGTAGGCTCTTGTCGAAAGTGTGTTTCAGGCGGCTTCAAGTTGGCACTCGAATCAATACTTGCCGCCTTAGCATTCGGCAGCAAGAAGTGACTTTATAAAGGAGGAACACAATGTCTAAGACGCAGCGGTTCTCGAAGGTGATAGAGTACCTAGATGGACGTAGTGATGTGAGCGCGCGAATGATTTACAGGGAAATACTTATGCTAGAGTAGCAAGAAAGGGACAGATAGCGATGAAGGTCTTTATTCCTGATTGCACACTTGCTTGGGATGAAAAAACAAAAGGCCTTCCGGTTTACATAATAGACCAGGAGGGCAACATTCTAGGCCATTTTGAAGCACAGGAAGACCCGCTAACGGTAGAACTGCCGGAAGAGACTTGGCGTCTTCTTTGGTTCTACCGCTCAAGGTTCCCTGGGTCCAGAGAAGTTTTCCTTTTTCGTCCAGAGAATGGGCTTCCGAAGGATGCTAGCGTTCACTATGGGAACTTCCCAGAGGAAATTCGGGCTATTATCCCCGGCGAGGCTGGAAAGATGACTATTCGGTTTCTTCATCCCGAATGGGAGGGGCCGAATCCGCTGCTGGATTATGAGATGATTGGCTAAAAGTGTTCACGCCAGGAGGTTGCAATGCAGAAAGGACAGACGACATCGAGTGACTGGATTTTATTGGCATTGGCAATAGCGGGGGCAGTATTAGTCGTGGCATTCTGTACACGGTGCGCGCCGCTCACGGAAGCTGCAGCTGTACCGCTGCCGATTGTACAGGCGCAGGAAGCTATCTCGGCGCCCAGCTTGCCGCTAGACGTGAACGCACCGCTTATCTGGCGTGACCATGCGTTGGAGCGCCACGGGTGGGATGCTGTCAGGGCTCGCGAGGCAGTGCGAAACGGCGAGCCACATTGTCAACACTTTCTGTGCCACGTAGACTTGCTGGTAATCTGTCCAGAGCGAGATGGTTATGTGGCCATTCAATGGCGCTGGGCAGATACGGCCAGCGGTCGGTGGGTCGAAGGCACAAGCTACATTGCGGATGTGAAGCGTGCCGAGCGCCTCGTGGCACGGAATGAGTGTAGGCCAGTTGACTAAAGGAGATAGAAGATGGACAAGCGAACGAAGACCTTGTTAGCGCTAAGCTACGTGGTGGTATTCTCGATGGGCTGGACTTTTGGAAGCATAGACAGCACGATGCCGGGACGGAATAGAATAACTGTCCATCCGACTGCAGTTCAGGGCGAGCAGGAAACTGCAGCGCCAACCACGGTGCCAACCGTTGTAGTGCCAACCGCTACGCCAATCCCAACATCTATTGTTGCAGTTCCAACCGTAGATCCTTGTGACCCATATAAATTGCAGGAATGGGCGCAGCAACTATCTGTGCTGTGGCAGGGGTTCTCGGATGTCGAGGCGGTCGCATCCAAGACGCCACGAATTGCGCTATCGGATTATATTCTCCAGATGCGCACGATTA